>JACCEE012179148.1_pt1 | contig 56180 bp, 61 predicted proteins | sample 7449931 | NCBI WGS metagenome assembly JACCEE01 (sample SAMN15323457, study PRJNA562643) | freshwater metagenome | isolation source: river surface water | place: USA:Blue River Watershed | collected 2017-08-19 | reverse complement strand
TTCAAGGTCAACGAGGACGTGGTGATCCCGCTGCCGCGCATGGCCGAATACACCGATGGCATCGAGCGCATCAACATCGAACTGAGCCTGCGCAACAAGCTCAAGCTCTGTGCCGAGCTCGAAGCTTTTCTGGCCAAGGGCAAGCTGCCGCTGGGCAAGTCCGACGAGACCAGCGACATCGCCCCGGCCGAACTGCTGGAGGACCGCGTCAGCCAGGCGCTGGCCGTGTTGCGCGATGTGCGCGACCTCTGGCAAAACTGGCTGGCCCAGGTCGATGCCCTGTTCCCGCAGCTGCAGGACCACACCCTGCGCGCCAGCTGGAAGACCCAGATCCGCGCCCCCTTCCAGGACATCTTCTCGGGTTCGGCCTTCCAGCCCATCCTGGACGAATGCAATGCCATCCACCAGCGCGTGCTCAAGGGCCGTGTCTGGGTGGCGCTGCACATGCACGCCGGTCACGGCAATGTGCACACCAACATCCCGGTCAACTCCGACAACTACGAGACGCTGCAGCCCGCGCACGCGGCGGTGGCCCGCATCATGGTGCTGGCGCGCTCATTGGATGGCGTGATCTCGGGCGAGCATGGCATTGGCATCACCAAGCTCGAATTTTTGAGCGACGCCGAGCTGGCCAACTTCACCGCCTACAAGGCCAAGGTGGACCCCGAAGGCCGCTTCAACAAAGGCAAGCTGCTGCGTGGCGACGCGCTGGCCAAGCTGGGTGACGATGTGCATGCGGCCGACCTGACGCACGCCTACACGCCCAGCTTTGGCCTGATGGGCCACGAGTCGCTGATCATGCAGCAGTCGGACATCGGCGACATCGCTGCCAGCGTCAAGGACTGCTTGCGCTGCGGCAAGTGCAAGCCCCAGTGCTCCACCCATGTGCCGCGCGCCAATCTGCTGTACTCCCCGCGCAACAAGATTCTGGCCACCTCGCTGCTGGTGGAAGCCTTCTTGTATGAGGAGCAGACGCGCCGCGGCATCTCGGTCAAGCACTGGCAGGAATTTGAAGACGTGGCTGACCATTGCACGGTCTGCCACAAGTGCCTGTCGCCCTGCCCGGTCAAGATCGACTTTGGCGATGTGACGATGAACATGCGCAACCTGCTGCGCAAGATGGGGCAAAAGAGTTTCCGTCCCGGCAATGCCGCGGCCATGTTCATGCTCAATGCCACCAACCCCGAGACCATCAAGCTGGCCCGTACGCTGATGGTGGATGTGGGCATGAAGGCCCAGCGCTGGGCGGCCGACCTGTTCAAGGTCGCGGCCCGCAAGCAGACGCGCCAGCCCCCGGCCACGGTGGGACCCGCCCCGATCAAGGAGCAGGTGATCCACTTCGTCAACAAGAAGATGCCTGGCAACCTGCCCAAGAAAACGGCGCGTGCCTTGCTGGACATCGAAGACCGCGATTACGTGCCGATCATCCGCAACCCGCAGGCGACCACGCCCGAGTCGGAGGCGGTGTTCTACTTCCCCGGCTGTGGCTCCGAGCGTCTGTTCAGCCAGGTGGGCCTGGCCACGCAGGCCATGCTCTGGCACGCGGGGGTGCAGACCGTGCTGCCGCCGGGCTACCTGTGCTGCGGTTACCCGCAAAAGGGCTCGGGCCAGTTCGACAAGGCCGAGAAAATCATCACCGACAACCGGGTGCTGTTCCACCGTGTGGCCAACACGCTCAACTACCTGGACATCAAGACCGTGGTGGTGAGCTGCGGCACCTGCTACGACCAGCTGCAGGGCTACAAGTTCGAGGACATCTTCCCGGGCTGCCGCATCGTGGACATCCACGAATACCTGCTGGAAAAGGGCGTCAGGCTGGAAGGCGAGGGCGCTTACCTCTACCACGACCCTTGCCACACGCCCATGAAGCTGCAGGACCCGATGAAGACGGTCAAGTCATTGCTGGGCCCGCAGGTGGTCAAGAGCGAGCGCTGCTGCGGCGAGTCCGGCACCCTGGGCGTCACGCGCCCGGATGTGTCCACCCAGGTGCGCTTTCGCAAGGAAGAGGAAATCCGCAAGGCCGAAGGCCAGTTGCGTGCCGCCAGCGGCGAGCAGGGCGACCTCAAGATCCTGACCAGCTGCCCCAGCTGCCTGCAGGGGCTGTCGCGCTACGGCAATGACCTCAGCAATGGCTTGCTCGAAGCCGACTACATCGTGGTCGAGATGGCGCGCAAGATCCTGGGCGAGAACTGGATGCCCGAGTATGTGCAGAGTGCCAACGCCGGTGGCATCGAGCGCGTGTTGGTTTGACCGAAAGTTGCACATGGCTGGCTTGACCAAAGACACCCCCACGCCCGAGGCGCTGACCGTGCACAGCGCTTCGCGCGTGCTGGAGATCGGTTTTTCGGATGGCAAGACTTTCCGCATCCCGTTTGAGCTGTTGCGTGTTTACTCGCCCTCCGCCGAAGTGCAGGGCCACGGCCCCGGGCAAGAGACGCTGCAGACCGGCAAACGCGAGGTGACGGTGGTCGAGATCGAACCCGTGGGCAACTACGCGGTCAAGCCCACCTTCTCCGACGGGCACGACACGGGCCTCTTCACCTGGGAGTACCTGTACTTTCTGGGCGCGCAGCAGCAGGAGCTCTGGGCCGATTACGACAAGCGCCTGCAGGCGGCAGGCATGCAGCGCGACGACCCCATGCCCGAGAAGGCCGGCAGCGCCTGCGGCCACCACCATTGAAGGTTTTGCCATGAGCACCACCCATTTCGGTTTCAAGACCGTCGATGAAAACGACAAGGCCCGCCATGTGCGTGGTGTGTTCGACTCGGTCGCGTCCAAATACGACGTGATGAACGATCTGATGTCGATGGGCCTGCACCGCGTGTGGAAGGCCTACACCGTGCAGGTGGCCAATTTGAAAGAAGGCGATCAGGTGCTCGACATCGCGGGCGGCACGGGCGATTTGTCGATGGCGTTTTCCAAAAAGGTGGGCGCCACGGGCCGGGTGGTCCACACCGACATCAACGAGGCCATGCTGTCCACCGGGCGTGACCGGCTGCTCAACCACGGCATCGTGCTGCCCACCCTGGTGTGCGACGCTGAAAAGCTGCCATTCCCGGACCAGCACTTCAACCTGGTCAGCGTGGCCTTTGGTCTGCGCAACATGACCCACAAGGACGCCGCCCTGGCCGAGATGTGCCGCGTGCTCAAACCCGGCGGCAAGCTGCTGGTGCTCGAATTCTCCAAAGTAGCCAAGCCGCTGGAAAAAATTTACGACTGGTACAGTTTCAATATCCTGCCGCACATGGGCAAGCTGGTTGCCGGTGATGCCGACAGCTACCGCTACCTGGCCGAGTCGATCCGCATGCACCCGGACCAGGAATCGCTGAAAACCCTTATGAAAAAGGCTGGATTTGGCCATGTGGATTTCCACAATCTGAGCGCAGGGGTGGTAGCCTTGCATGTCGGTATCAAATGTTGAACCGCTTTTGATGGTGTTGAGCTTTTTCGGAGACAGTGTGAACAAGTTCCTTTCCCTGCTGCTGGCCTGTGCTTTGGCCTTGGGCAGCCTCAATGCAGAAGCCGCTCGCCGCTTGGGTGGTGGCAAGTCCATCGGCCAACAATCGGGCAATGTGACCCAGCGCGAGGCCGTTCGTCCGCAGGCACCTGTTGCGCCTGCGCAACAGGCTGCCCCCGCGCCTGCGCAGGTCAACAAACCTGCCCCGGCACCTGCTGCAGCGGCCCCCAAGAAGCCCTGGGGCGCGATGCTTGGCGGTCTGGCCGCTGGTTTGGGTCTGGCCTGGCTGGCCCATTCCCTGGGTTTTGGCGAGGCTTTTGGCAATGTGATGATGGCCTTGCTGATCGGCATGGCTGTGCTGGCCGTGATCGGCATGGTGCTGCGTCGCCGCGCATCTGCCGGGCCGCAAATGGCCTACCAGGGCGCAGGCAGCTCTGCCGATCAACCCGCATCGTTCAGGCAATACAACCCTGAAAAAGTGGGCAACGATGCGTCGGCCCGCCCCTGGGAAAGTCAGTCCACACACTTTGACAGTTCAGCCCCTGCCCAAACCGGCTCCATGATCGGTGCTGGCTTGCGTGGTGGTGCACTGAGCGGCACTCAGGGTTGGGGTGTTCCAGCCGAATTCGATGCGGCCGGTTTTTTGGAGGCGGCCAAGCGCAACTTCATTACCTTGCAAGACGCCTGGGACCGCTCGGACATCGCTTTGCTGCGCTCCATGATGACCGACACCATGGTGGCCGAAATCCGCAGCCAGCTGGCCGAGCGCGAGGCGCAGTTCCCCGGCCAGGCCAACAAGACCGAAGTCATCATGCTCGAAGCCCAGCTGTTGGGTATCGAAGATTTGGCCGATGGTTACATGGCCAGCGTCGAGTTCAACGGCATGATCCGTGAAGACGCTTCGGCCGGGCCAAGCCCCTTCCGCGAGGTCTGGAACATGACCAAACCCAAGGCCGGCGGCAGCGGCTGGCTGGTGGCCGGGGTGCAAGCACTTCAGTAAACCGGCTGCGGACAGCGTCTGCGCCTACGGGATAATCGGGGACTATGGCAACACAGTCCCCTTTTTCTTGGGCCGCGCAGGCCGTCGCCGGTCTGCAGCCGCCCGCCTGGGTGGTCGATGAGACGCTCAACCGCTTGGTGCTCTTTCTGAACCATGTGCTCGCCAGCGAGCCCCAGGCCACGCAACGCCTGGCCCGTCAAAAGGGCCAGCGCATCGTGCTGGATTGGCAAAACATGCAGCTCAAGTTGCAGCCCACACCTGCGGGCCTGCTCGAGCGCAGCGACTTTGACGACTTTGACCTGCGCCTGTCTGTAACCGAAAGCTCGCCACTGGACGTGCTGGCCGCGCTGGCGCGTGGCGACAAGCCGCGTGTGCGCATCGAGGGCGATGTGCAACTGGCCGCCGAGATCAACTGGTTGATCGACAACGTGCGTTGGGACGCCGAGGAAGACTTGGCACGCCTGGTGGGCGATGCCCCGGCCCACACGCTGGCACAACTGGGTCGCCAGGCGCTGGCTGCCCTTCGCGGCTTTGTGGCCAGCAAGGCCCCGGCGGCAGCGGGCAGTGCACCATGAGCCGTTTGTTTCGCGGCGCCTTCATCGTTTTCACCGTCCTGCGCTTTGGGCTCGACGAGCTGGTGCTGTCCAGCTTTCGTCACCCTTGGTTGCGCTTGTTTACCCGCATCCTGACGCTGGGACGCAATCTGCGTGCTCCGCGTGGCCAGCGCCTGCGCGAAGCGCTGGAGCAGCTGGGACCGATTTTCGTCAAGTTTGGCCAGGTGCTGTCCACCCGCCGAGACCTGATGCCGCCCGACATTGCCGAAGAATTGGCCAAGCTGCAGGATCGGGTGCCGCCGTTTGCTTCGGACATTGCTGTGGCGACCATCGAGCGGTCCTTCCGTCGCCCGGTGGGGGACGTGTTTGAGACGTTTGAGCGCGAGCCGGTGGCCAGTGCCTCGATTGCGCAGGTGCACTTTGCCACGCTGCGCGACAAGGCGGGCCAGTTACGCGATGTGGCTGTCAAGGTACTGCGCCCGGGCATGCTGCCCGTGATCGAGAAAGACCTGGGGCTGATGCGCATGATGGCTGGCTGGGTGGAAAAGCTCAGCGACGACGGCAAGCGCCTCAAGCCCCGCGAGGTGGTGGCCGAGTTTGACAAATACCTGCACGACGAACTGGATCTGGTGCGCGAAGCCGCCAATGCCGCGCAACTCCGGCGCAACATGGAAGGACTGGACCTGGTGCTGATCCCGGAGATGTTCTGGGATTTTTGTCACACCGAAGTCATTGTGATGGAGCGCATGAAAGGCGTGCCCATCAGCCAGGTGGACACCTTGCGTGCCGCAGGCGTGGACATTCCCAAACTCGCGCGCGATGGTGTGACCATTTTTTTCACCCAGGTGTTTCGCGATGGGTTTTTCCATGCTGACATGCACCCGGGCAACATCCAGGTCAGCCTGGACAAGGCCACCTTTGGCCGCTACATCTCGCTGGACTTTGGGATCGTGGGCACGCTCACCGAGTTCGACAAGGAATACCTGGCGCAGAACTTCACGGCGTTCTTTCGGCGCGACTACAAGCGTGTGGCCGAGTTGCATATCGAGTCTGGCTGGGTGCCCCCGCAGACGCGGGTGGACGAACTGGAAGCTGCGATCCGCGCCGTGTGCGAGCCTTACTTTGACCGGCCGCTCAAGGAAATCTCGCTGGGCATGGTGTTGATGCGCCTGTTCCAAACCTCGCGCCGCTTCCACGTTGAAATCCAGCCTCAGCTGGTGCTCTTGCAAAAAACCTTGCTCAACATCGAGGGCCTGGGGCGTCAGCTTGACCCGGAACTGGACTTGTGGAGCACGGCCAAGCCCTTCTTGGAGCAGTGGATGCTCGATCAGGTTGGCCCCAAACGCTTGTGGCGCGAACTCAAGGCGCAGGCGCCACAGTACGCCAAACTGCTGCCGCAACTGCCGCGCCTGCTGCACGACTACCTGCAGCAACCGCGAAGTGCTGACAAGCAGCAGCTGCAGGCGCTGCTGGCCGAGCAGCGGCGCACCAATGCCTTGCTGCAAATCCTGCTCTACCTGGGGCTGGGCTTTTTCAGCAGCATCCTGGTGCTGGTGGCCTGGATGCATTTGAGTCCGTATTTCTGACCACAACAACGGAGACGTTTGCCATGTTGCTGACTTTGGTGATGGCCTATTTGCTGGTGACGATTGCGATTGGCCTGATGGCGGCCAAACGCGTCAAAAGCTCGGCCGATTTCGCAATTGCCGGGCGCCATTTGCCGCTGTACATGATCATCACTACCACGTTTGCGACCTGGTTTGGCTCTGAAACGGTTCTGGGCATCCCGGCCAAATTCGTCAACAGCGGCTTGAATGGGGTGGTCGAGGACCCGTTTGGTGCAGGCAGCTGCCTGATTCTGGTCGGCTTGTTCTTTGCGGCGCGCCTCTACCGCATGACGCTGTTGACCATCAGTGACTACTTTCGTGAGCGCTATGGCCGCACCGTGGAGGTGGTGTGTTCGATCATCATCATGGTCAGCTATTTGGGCTGGGTCTCTGCGCAAGTGACGGCGCTGGGGCTGGTGTTCAATGTGCTCTCGGGCGGCTCGGTCAGCCTGCCGCTGGGCATGGCCATTGGCGTGGTCTCGATCCTGGCCTACACCCTGTTTGGTGGCATGTGGTCGGTGGCCGTGACCGACTTCATCCAGATGATCATTTTGGTGGTCGGGCTGGCTGTGCTGGCGGTATTTGCAGGTCAACAGGCGGGCGGGGCGGACAAGGTCATCGCCTTGGCGGTGAGCCAGGACATGTTCAAGTTCTGGCCCGAACCCAACTTTCATGACATCGTGTTTTTCTTTGCCGCGGCCATCACCATCATGCTCGGCTCGATCCCGCAGCAGGATGTGTTCCAGCGTGTGATGTCCGCCAGCAGCGAAAAGGCCGCCACCCGTGGCCCGATCATTGGTGGCGCGCTCTATATCCTGTTTGCGTTTGTGCCCATGTTTCTGGTGGTCAGCGCCTTGATCATCATGCCCGAGCGGGCGCTCGAGCTGATTGCCGAAGATCCGCAAAAGGTCTTGCCCACCCTGGTCATGGAAAAAATGCCCTTTGTGATGCAAGTCCTGTTCTTTGGTGCGCTGCTCTCTGCCATCAAATCCTGCGCCTCGGCCACCTTGCTGGCCCCCAGCGTGACCTTCACCGAGAACATATGGCGTCAGTTTCGTCCACACCAATCGGACAAGCAGGAGCTGCGTGCCATGCGCATGACGGTGCTGGTGTTCAGTCTGCTGGTGCTGGGCTATGCCATCTTCATGCAGGGTTCGTCCATTTACGAAATGGTTTCGGGGGCCTACCAGGTCACGCTGGTGGGGGCCTTTGTGCCGCTGGCCTTTGGGCTGTATTGGTCCAAAGCCACGACCCAGGGGGCGGTGTTTGCCATCGTGCTGGGCTTGCTGACCTGGCTGCTGTTTTTGCTGACCCCGGCGGGCGAGTCTTTCCCGGCCCAGTTGGCGGGGGTGCTGGCCAGCCTGAGCGGCATGCTGATTGGCTCGCTGGGGCCGCAAGCCATTCGCAATCAACATGGCTCGCATCATCGCCTGGTGGGCGTGGCGCCGCAGGCCTGAAGCCCGCCCCCGCCTATAATTGAGGGTTTTGTAATCTTTCCCCTCAGACGAGCCCTCACCATGCCCATTTACGCCTACAAGTGTGAGTCCTGCGGACATGCCAAGGACGTTCTGCAAAAAATCTCCGATGCACCGCTGACCGATTGCCCGGCTTGCGGCCAGGCCACTTTTTCCAAGCAGCTGACGGCTGCCGGTTTCCAGCTCAAGGGCTCGGGCTGGTATGCCACCGATTTTCGTGGCGGCACCAGTGGTGCAGGCGGTACGTCGGCCACCGCCACGGCGAGCGCTGCGGCTGAATCGACCGGTCCCAGCAGCGATGCGGCGGCCGTACCGGCGGCGACAGGCTGTGGCGGTAACTGTGCCTGCCATTGATGGCCCTTATCACTGAAACCACCTCGCCATGATCACCCGCTTGCGCCACTACTTCATCACCGGCTTGCTGGTGTGGTTGCCCATGGCCGTCACCATCTGGGTGCTGACCTGGCTCTATGGTCTGCTGGACGGTGTCTTTGTCTCGGTGCTGGGGGCGGCCAATGCGGTCTTGCCGGGCCTGCATGGGCTGGCCGAGGCTTTGCGTGCCATTCCCGGCTTCGGGGTACTTTCGGTCACCGTGTTCCTGGTGGTCAGCGGTGTGTTCGTGGCCAACATCTTTGGTCAATGGTGGCTGCGCCAATGGGACAAGATGATGAACCGCATTCCGGTGGTGCGCAGCATCTACACCAGCGTCAAGCAGGTCTCTGACACGTTGTTTTCGGGCAGCGGCAACGCCTTTTCCAAAGCGTTGCTGATCCGCTACCCGCACACCGAAGCCTGGGCCATGGCCTTTTTGACGGGGCAGCCCGGCGGTGAGGTGGCCAGCAAGCTGGGTGGCGACTATGTGAGCGTGTTCATCCCGACCACGCCCAACCCGACCTCGGGCTTTTTCATGATGCTGCCGCGCCACCACGTGATCGAGCTCGACATGTCGGTGGACAACGCGCTCAAGTACATCATTTCCATGGGCGTGGTGGTGCCCGACGGCCCGGCCAATCCGGCTGTCCAAAGCCACTGACAAGAAACGATTAGCAACTGGCGCACGCCGCGCCCCGATCAGAAAGCCAAGACATGTCTTCGATGCGTTCCACCTATTGCGGTCTGGTGACCGAAGCCCAGCTGGGTCAAACCGTCACGCTGTGTGGCTGGGTCAACCGCCGCCGTGACCACGGTGGCGTGATCTTTGTCGACCTGCGCGACCGCGAAGGCTATGTGCAGGTGGTGTGCGACCCTGACCGTGCCGAGATGTTCAAGGTGGCCGAAGGCTTGCGCAACGAGTTTTGTGTGCAAATGACCGGTTTGGTGCGTGCCCGCCCCGAAGGCACCACCAATGACAACCTCAAGAGCGGCAAGATTGAAATCCTGTGCCACGAGCTGACGGTGCTCAACGCCTCCGTCACGCCGCCTTTCCTGCTGGACGACGACAACCTGTCGGAGACCACCCGATTGACGCACCGCGTGCTGGACCTGCGCCGCCCCTACATGCAAAACAACCTGATGCTGCGCTACCGAGTGGCCATGGAAGTGCGCAAGTACCTGGACGAAAACGGTTTCATCGACATTGAAACCCCCATGCTCACCAAGAGCACGCCCGAGGGCGCGCGCGACTACCTGGTGCCCAGCCGCGTGCACGACGGGCAGTTCTTCGCGTTGCCCCAGTCCCCCCAGCTGTTCAAACAGTTGCTCATGGTGGCCGGCTACGACCGCTATTACCAGATCACCAAGTGCTTCCGTGACGAAGACCTGCGTGCCGATCGCCAACCCGAATTCACCCAGATCGATATCGAAACCTCGTTCCTGACCGAGGAAGACATCCGCGGCATGTTCCAGGGCATGATCAAGCACGTCTTCCAGAAAACGATGAACATCGACCTGGGCGAGTTCCCCAACATGACCTATGCCGAGGCCATGTTCCGCTTTGGTTCGGACAAGCCGGACCTGCGCGTCAAGCTCGAATTCACCGAGCTGACCGAAGTCATGAAAGACGTGGACTTCAAGGTGTTCAGCACCCCCGCCACCACCCCGGGTGGGCGCGTGGTCGCGCTGCGCGTGCCCGGCGGCGCCGAGATGAGTCGCAGCGAAATCGACGGCTACACCGAGTTCGTCAAAATTTACGGCGCCAAGGGCCTGGCCTGGATCAAGGTCAACGATGTGGCTGCTGGCCGTGATGGCCTGCAGTCGCCCATCGTCAAGAACATCCACGACGCCGCCATCGCCGAGATCCTCAAGCGCACGGAGGCGCAAAACGGCGACATCCTGTTCTTTGGCGCCGACAAGGCCAAGGTCGTCAACGATGCCATTGGCGCGTTGCGCATCAAGATTGGCCACAGCGACTTTGCCAAGAAGTCGGGCCTCTTCGAAGACCGCTGGGCTCCGCTGTGGGTGGTGGACTTCCCGATGTTCGAGCACGACGAGGACGAAGACCGCTGGAACGCGGTGCACCACCCCTTCACCGCCCCGAAGGATGGCCATGAGGATTACATGGACACCGATCCGGGCCGTTGTATCGCCAAGGCCTACGACATGGTGCTCAACGGTTGGGAGCTGGGCGGCGGTTCGGTGCGTATCCACCGCGCCGAAGTGCAAAGCAAGGTGTTCTCGGCCCTCAAGATCGGTGCCGAAGATGCACAGCAGAAATTTGGCTTCCTGCTGGACGCACTTCAATACGGTGCGCCCCCGCACGGTGGACTGGCCTTCGGCCTGGACCGCCTGATCACGCTGATGACCAAGGCCGACTCCATCCGCGATGTGATCGCCTTCCCCAAGACCCAGCGTGCCCAGTGTCTGCTCACGCAGGCGCCCAGCCCAGTGGACGAAAAACAACTGCGCGAGCTGCACATCCGTCTGCGCAACCCGGACGCAGCCAAAGCCGTTTGAACAGAATGTGAACGGGATTGGGCGGGACTTCCCCGCCTCTGTCACGCCACCTTCGGGTGGCGTTTGTTTTGCGTTCAAACCAGCAGTGTGCTTACGCTGCGCCAGGGCAGGGCCGCGTCGGCTTCGTAATCGGCGACGACCCAGGCGCGCGTGGGGTGCTCGGCCATGTCGTTCAGAAAGTCCTGAAGGACGCGCACAGAGGCCATGTCCAGCGCGGCATAAGGCTGGTCAATGCAAGTGATGGTGGCACCGCTGGCCAGCAGGCCCACCAGCGCGACCTTGCGGCGGCTGCCTGCAGACAGCATGAAAAGGCGTTTGCTCAGATGTTCCTGCAGGTGCAACGCATCTTGCAGGTCTGTTTGCAGTGCCGCGTTCCAGTCTGGGCAGCGCGCTTGCAATGCGGCCCAGACCGCTTCGGGTGTGTGTTCGTCGTGTTCGGGCAGGCGCAGGTCCAGCCACAGGGCGTCTGCAGTGCTCTCCGCCAGGGTGCGCAGCAGATGGGTTTTGCCACTGCCTTCGTCGCCGGTGACCGCGTTCAGGCCCGGCAGGATGGCCAGCCCCTGCCATTGCAGAACAGGGGGCACATCGGGGGTATTCACTTGCTGGGTCCACATGCCCGGAATGCTAACAGCCGCTCATTAGAATGAAACGATGGCTGTAACCGATCCCAAGTACAAGATAGCCCAGTCCGTGTTGGTGGTGATCCACACCCCTGCGCTCGATGTGCTGCTGATCCGCCGCTCCGACGCCGGCACCTGGCAATCGGTCACGGGCAGCAAGGACTTTGTCGAAGAAAGCTACTGGCACACCGCTGTGCGCGAAGTGCGCGAGGAAACCGGCATCGACGCTTTGCACCTCGATTGCGATTTGCAGGACTGGGCGGTGGAGAACGTTTATGACATTTATCCCGCCTGGCGCTGGCGCTACCCGCCGGATGTGAGCCGCAACACCGAGCGTGTGTTTGGTCTGCAGGTGCCGCCAGGCACGCCGGTGGTGCTCAGCCCCAGCGAACACACGGCCTGGCAGTGGCAGCCCTGGCAACGTGCAGCCGATACGGTATTTTCGCCGTCCAATGCCGAGGCCATCCTGATGCTGCCGCGCATGTTGGAGCTTCGGCGGTGATCAGAACCCCTCAAGAACACCCCGTGTTGCGCGTGGCCACCTGGAACATCCACAAGGGCGTACAGGGCCTGGGGCCGGCCAAGCGGCTGGAGATCCACAACATCGGCCACGCCATCGAGCAGCTCGATGCCGACCTGGTGTGCCTGCAGGAGGTGCGCCTGCACAACCGGCGCGAGGCGCGGCGCTTTGAACGCTGGCCTGAGCAGCCGCAGGCCGAGTTTCTGGCTCCCCAGGGGTATGAGCCGGTGTACCGCAGCAATGCGGTCACACGCCACGGCGAGCACGGCAATGCCTTGCTCTCGCGCTGGCCTGTTCTGACGCACCAGCACGAAGACATGTCGGACCACCGCTTTGAGCAGCGCGGCCTGCTGCACACCGAGGTGCAGCTGGCCGGTCGCACGGTGCATGTGTTGGTGGTGCACCTGGGTCTGGTGCCAGCCAGTCGGGTGCGCCAGGTGGTGCAGCTGGAGGACTACATCCGCCGAGAAATCGCCCAGGCCGACCCGGTCATCGTGGCGGGTGACTTCAACGACTGGGGGCAGGGCCTGACGCGCCAGCTGGCCCGTGCGGGTCTGCATGAGTTTGAAGGCGCGCGCACGCCGACTTACCCTGCGCGGCTGCCGCTGGCGCAACTGGACCATGTGTACGCGCGGGGCCTGCACCCGGTGTCCGTCATGGTGCCGCAGGGGCGCATCTGGCGGCAGATGTCCGACCATTTGCCCTTGGTGGCCGAACTGACCTGGAAGGACTGATTCGCATGTCGCGCAGCCACGGGCTCACCCACGGTCACCAACTGCAACTCATTGAGGGCGGGCAAGCGTATTTTCATCACCTGATTTCGGCCATTGATCAGGCGCGCTCGCAGGTGCAGCTGGAGACCTACATCTTCGACTTCCATGGCGAGGCCGTTGCCGTGGCGCAAGCGCTGGAGCGTGCGGCCTTGCGCGGTGTGCGCGTGTGGCTGGTGGTGGATGGCGTGGGCACGGGCCGCTTGCCACCCGACTGGGCGCGGCGCTTTGCCCAGGCTGGTGTGGAGTGCCGCACCTATTCGCCTTTGGGCAAACTGGGTCTGCTGATCCCCAGTCGCTGGCGCCGCCTGCACCGCAAGCTGGCCGTGGTGGACGGGTTGCAGGCGTTTTGCGGCGGCATCAACATCCTGGACGACTGGTTTGACGAGCGCCACGGCACCTTGAGTGCGCCGCGCCTGGATTTTGCCGTGCAGGCCCATGGTGCCTTGGTGCGGCAGATCCAGGAGACCATGACCCAGCTGTGGTGGCGCCTGCAGGCGGTGCGTTATGTGCGCCAGCGTGACTTTCCGGAGGCGTTCAGCTCGTTTCGTGCGGCCGGCCTGAACATACCTTGGTCGCAGGGCGACGGCTCCCACGCCCAGCCGGTGGCCCGTGCCGGTTTGTTGCTGCGCGACAACCTGTTGCACCGCGCCCGCATCGAAAAAGCGTACTTAAAAGCCATTGCCGATGCCCGGCATGAGGTGGTGATCGCCAACGCCTATTTTCTGCCGGGGCGCCGCCTGCGTCGGGCCTTGATGGTGGCCGTGCAGCGAGGCGTGCGCGTGCGCCTCATCCTCCAAGGGCGTTACGAGTATTTCATGCAATACCACGCTGCGCGCTCGGTCTATGGCGTGCTGTTGGCCGCCGGGGTCGAAATCCACGAGTACACGGCCAGTTTCTTGCACGCCAAGGTGGCCGTGGTCGATGCCCGGCACGAGCGGCCCTGGGCCACGGTGGGTTCGTCCAACCTGGACCCGTTGAGCCTGCTGCTGGCCCGCGAAGCCAACGTGGTGGTGGCCGACCGTGGCTTTGCCACGCAATTGCAGCAGCGGCTTGAACAGATCATGGCCAGGCAATGCGTGGTGGTGACGCCCGAGAGCGTGCGGCAGCGCTCTTGGCCCCAGCGCCTGCGTGACCGGCTGGCATTTGGCCTGATGCGCCTGGCCTTGTTCCTGTCCGGCAACCGCTACTGAGGCGTCAAGTCCTTGCTTGCCGGAGGAGCGCCGTTCGCTGTTACGATCTTCGAATGTTGATGAAAGCCCAAGACGCCATGAACACATCCCAAACCTCGCCTGAGCAGGACGAGGGCGTGCCGGTGTCCGTCAAAATCCGCGAACGCGTGATGGCGGCCCGCAAGCGCTTCAATGCCAATGACAACATTGCCGAATTCATCGAACCCGGCGAGCTGGAAAAGCTGCTCGACGAAGTCACCGACAAGATGAAGGGGGTGCTCGGCAGTCTGGTGATTGACACCGACAACGACCACAACACGGGCGACACGGCGCGCCGCGTGGCCAAGATGTACCTCAACGAGGTTTTTCGGGGTCGCTATGTCAAAGGCCCCGAAATCACCGAGTTTCCCAATGCGGAGCACCTCAACGAGTTGATGATCGTGGGGCCGATCACGGTGCGCAGCGCCTGCAGCCACCACTTCTGTCCGGTGATCGGCCGCATCTGGATCGGTGTGATGCCCAACGAGCACACCAACGTGATTGGCCTGTCCAAATACGCCCGTCTGGCCGAATGGATCATGGGACGCCCACAGATCCAGGAAGAGGCCGTCATCCAGTTGGCCGACCTGATCCAGCGCAAGACACAACCCGACGGCTTGGCCATCGTCATGGAAGCCAGCCACTATTGCATGGCCTGGCGCGGTGTGAAGGACATGGACAGCAAGATGATCAACTCGGTCATGCGAGGTGTCTTCCTCAAGGACGCCAACTTGCGTCGTGAATTCCTGTCCCTGATCCCCTCCCGGAGCTGACCCATGCTCGTTCGCCTGCTTTATGCCAGTCGCGCCGTCGATGGACGGCCCGAGACCATCGAGTCCATCCTCTCCCAGTCTCGCCAATTCAACCCCACCTGCGGCATCACCGGCATCCTGTGCTACGGCGGTGGCATTTTTTTGCAGGCCATCGAGGGTGGTCGTACGGCCATCAGCGAGCTTTACGGGCACATCCAGAAAGACGAGCGCCACAAGGATGTGGTGCTGCTGCACTACGAAGAAATCACGGAACGCCGTTTTGGTGGCTGGACGATGGGTCAGGTGGACACTTCGCGCGTGAACACCAACATCCTGCTCAAATACTCCGAGCGCGCCGAGCTGGACCCCTACAGCGTCTCGGGCAAGGTCTCGCTGGCCCTGCTTGAAGAACTGATGGCCACCGCCAGCATCATCGGCCGCGCGTAAATCCATCGGGGTCAGATCCCCATGCCCCTGAGTGCCTTGGCCCTGGTGGTCCTTGCTGGTTTCATCCACGCAAGCTGGAACATCGCAGCCAAGAAGGCGGGGGGCGATCGACGCTTTGTGGCCTTCACTTCGGTGGTGTTGGCGCTGTTTTGGGCGCCGTTGGGCCTGTGGCTGGGCATCTCAGCGAGTTTGCTGCGCGAGCGGCCCACCGTGGTTCGCTTGTGGTGTGCGCAGTGGCCTGATGCCTGCGTGGTGGGGGTGTTCAGTCCGGTGTCGCATGTGGCTCCCGCACGCGAAGTGTCGATGCTGATCGCTGCTGGGGTGATGGCGTTGGGCTGGGGGGCTTGAGCCGTGCAACTGCTTGGCTGTGACTTTTCATCGAGCCCCTCACGGCGCAAACCCATTGTGCTGGCGCTGGGGTCTGTCCAATCGGGCCGGGTGCGCCTGCAAGCCCTTCAGACTTTTGACACGCTCTCCTATTGGGGCCAGTGGCTGGCGCAGCCTGGGCCTTGGGTGGGCGGCTTTGACCTGCCGTTTGGCTTGCCGCGAGAGTTGGTGCAGACGCTGGGCTGGCCCACCGACTGGAGCGCCTGCATGGCGCACTACGCCGCGCTGGAGCGCGCGCAAATCCGCGAACAGTTTGCTGCTTTTTGCGATGCCCGCCCGGTGGGCGGCAAGTTTGCACACCGCGCCACAGACCGGCCTGCCGGTTCCAGCCCCTCCATGAAATGGGTCAACCCGCCGGTGGCCTACATGCTGCACGCGGGCGTGCCCTGGCTGCGGCGCGCAGGCGTGCACCTGCCCGGCCTGCACCAGGGGGACCCACAGCGCGTGGCGCTGGAGGCCTATCCCGGCCTGCTGGCGCGCGAGCTGCTGGGCAACACCTCGTACAAAAGCGACGACAAGGCCAAACAGACGCCTGAACGCCTGCTGGCCCGCCGTGCGCTTCTGGGGGCGTTGGAGCGAGGTCAGACCCGCCTGGGCTTGCGCCTGTCTGCCAGCCAGGCCCTGATGGAGCGCCTGGCCGATGACGCCAGCGGCGATGCACTGGACGCCACGCTGTGCCTGATGCAGGCCGCCTGGGCCTGGCAACAGCACGAGACCGGTCACCCACGCTATGGCTTGCCCGAATGTGATCCGCTCGAAGGCTGGATCGTCACCGCCTGAGTACTCGCGCATTCATCGCTCCGAATCCAGATCCGGAATCCGGTTGAAGGCGATGCGCATGGGCGCGTGGTCGCGGCCCGCGTGGGCGCTGGCAAACATCACGGTGTTCTTGCCGTGCGTCCGGTTCAGCGTGTCCACAGCGGCCAGAAGTTTGCTGCGGTCGCGTGGCGGTGTGTGCTGCTTGGAGGCAGGGATGGCCTCAAACAAATCGGGCGTGTGTTGCGATGCGGGCACCAGGCCGTGCAACTGCACCCCGACCGACACCGGTTGCTTGAGCTGATTCAAGCCACTGCGCCACAAGGCCTGCAGGGTGTGCAGCAAAAAAGCAGTGTCTTGCGTTTCGCCCACTTCGACCCAACGCTCGCCACCGGCCTCGCGGGCGTAGCGGTGGGCGCAGCGCACCTGCACGCTCATGCTGCGGGCATAAAACCCCTGCTGGCGCAGGCGCATGGCCGCCTTTTGCACCAGGCGGTTGAGCACGGCGATTGCGCCGCCGGGGTGGCGCAGGTCGGGCGGCAGCACATGCGAATGCCCCAGCGACTGCGTGTTGCTGTGACGGGGGGCGTACCAGCGCCCGCGCAGGCGGTCGTACATGTCGGCACCGCCCACGCCGCCCCAGACGCTGACCAGCACATCGCGCGGTGCGGCGTACAGCGCTGACATGGTGGCAATGCCAGCAGCCGCCAGTCGCCGGACCATGCGCGGCCCGATGCCGTTGATGCTGGACACCGGCAGGTGCAGCAGCCGCGCCGGAATCTCGTGTTGCTCGATCACCGTCAGCCCATCGGGCTTGTGCATGTCGCTGGCCAGCTTGGCCAGCAGCGTGTTGGGCGCAATGCCCACCGAGGTGCGCATGCACTCACCCACCTCGGCCAGCAGCGTGGCCTTGACCTGCTGCGCCAGGGCCACGGCGCGATCGCGTTCGCGCCAGCGGCCCGTCAGCTCGCATTCCATCTCGTCAATGCTCACCACCTGCCGCACCGGTGCCAGTCGGTCCACCACGGCCACCGCCTGCTGGTGCACCTGCACGTATTTGGCATGGTCGGCCAGGATCAGCGCGATGTCCGGGCACAGGCGCTTGGCGTCCGCCACCCGAGTGCCCGTTTTCACGCCAAAGGCTTTGGCCTCGTAGCTGGCGGCAATGCAGCACGACGAATCGGCCATGACCGGCACCACCCCCACCGGGCGCCCACGCAGCGCGGGATCGAGCTGCTGCTCGACCGAGGCAAAGTAGCTGTTGAAGTCAATGAAGAGGGCGCGGAGCATTGTTGACTGTAAATAAACACAGTATATTGCCTGTCAACAGCAAAAGCAGCGGAGGGCAGGTTCAGTCAGATCCTGATATATTGTGCATACAAAAATATTTCCTGAAATCAGCTTTGATCGCGCAAAAACGAAAGCAATATGGCAAGCAGAGGCTTGTCGTTTGTTCGTGTGCACGTGCTGGTGTTTTCCGAAACAGACATCGGCATCCGGGTCATCCGTTTTCGCAAGGCCAATTCACGAGAGGTGAAACGCTATGAACAAAAAACCAAATCCTGAATGGATCGATGACGACAACCCCGAGTGGACGGATGACATGCTTGGGCAGGCGATCCGTTTCGATCAATTGCCTCAGGGCTTGCAGGCCAAACTGCGCGGTCGCCCCAAAGCCACTGTGACCAAGGAACGCATCACCATTCGTTTGTCTCCCGAGGTGGTGGGGGCCTTTCGGGCCACCGGCCAAGGCTGGCAGACCCGTGTCGATGCCGCTTTGCGCGATTGGCTCCAAACACATTCCCCTGCCTGAGCCATGTTCCGCAGTTTCTTCTTCTCCCGCCGCTGGGCCTTGTGGGCCTGGGGCGGTTTGCTGGTGTTGATGGCGATCGTGTTCATCACGGTGCAGCAGACCGTCAAGCTCAATGCCTGGTATGGCGACTTTTATGACTTGCTGCAAAAGCCCGAGCAGGCAGGTGGTCTGGACAAGTTTTGGGGCTTCATGCAGCAGTTCGCGTGGATCGCTTTCCCCTACATGCTGCTGCGCAGCTTTGAGGCGTACCTGGCTTCGCATTACGCCTTTCGCTGGCGTCAGGCCATGACCGAGGTGTATTTGCCGCGATGGCAGCGCACGGACGCCACGGTCGAGGGGGCTTCGCAACGCATTCAGGAAGACTGCATGCGTTTTGCCAAACAGACCGAAAACCTGGGCCTGGGGCTGGTGCGGGCGGTGCTGACGCTGGCCTCGTTCATCCCCATTTTGTGGGGTTTGTCCAAAGGCATCGCCATCGAGTGGCTCAAATTTGATGGTTCGCTGTTCTGGGTGGCGCTGACCACGGCGCTGGGCGGCACGGTGCTGTCGTGGTTTGTGGGCATCCGTCTGCCTGGTCTGGAATACAACAACCAGAAGACCGAAGCCGCGCTGCGCAAGGAACTGGTCTATGCCGAGGACGACCGTGGCCGCATGACGCTGGCCGAGGTGATGGCGCTTTTCATGGGGGTGCGTGCGAACAACTTTCGCCTGTTCAACCACTACGCCTACTTCAACCTCTGGAGCAATCTGTACGGGCAGACCATGATCATCTTCCCTTACTTGCTCATGGGCCCTTCGCTTTTTGCCGGCCTGATCACGCTGGGCGTGATCCAGCAGGTGAGCAACGCGTTCGGCAAGGTCAACGACGCGTTTTCTTACCTGATCGAGCGTTGGACCGACATCACCGAGTTGCGCTCGATCCACAAGCGCCTGACCGAATTTGAACAACACCTGGCCTGACAAGGAGCCCACCATGACCCACACCGTTCGCTTTCAGCGCGTGCTGCGCGCGCCGGCGGATCGCATTTACCGCGCCTTCATCGACCCCGATGCCATGGCCAAGTGGCTGCCGCCGCACGGCTTTACCGGCAAGGTGCACGCCATGGACGCCCGCGTGGGGGGCGGCTACCGCATGTCCTTCACGAATTTGGGCAACGGTCAGAGCCACAGCTTTGGCGGCACCTTTGTCGAGTTGGTGCCGGGTGAGCGCATCCGCCACACCGACAAGTTTGACGATCCCCATCTGCCCGGCGAGATGGTGACGACCATCACCTTCCAGAAAGTGCTGGTGGGCACCGAGGTGAACATCGAGCAGGCAGGCATTCCCGAGGTGATCCCGCCGGAAGCGTGTTGCCTGGGCTGGCAGGAGTCGCTGCAGTTGCTGGCGCTGCTGGTCGAGGCCGAGATTCCTGCTTGATTTGAATGGAGCGCGCGATGAGCAATCCCGTAGGCTGGTTCGAGATTTATGTGCGGGACATGCCCCGCGCCCAAACGTTTTACGAAGCGGTGTTTGGACGGGTCTTGCATGCCCTGCCTGATCAGGCCGAAGGCAGCCCGCAGATGCTGGTTTTTGACATGAATAACCAGGGCTACGGCGCCGCCGGTGCCTTGGTGCGCATGCCGGGCTTTGAGCCAGGTGGTAACAGTGTGCTGGTGTATTTTTCGTGTGCCGATTGCGCTGTGGAAGCCGACAAGGCCGCTGCGGCGGGCGGTGAGATCGTCAAGCCCAAAACATCCATTGGACCGTATGGTCACATTGCCCTGGTGCTCGACACCGAGGGCAATATGATCGGCCTGCATTCGGCGCCCTGATATTGCTCAGATCAGGGCGGCGCCGATGTCATCAGGCAACGGGGCCAGTTGGCGCAGGGCCTGCAAGGCTTCGGCGTCGGTGCGGTACATCTTGAGCAAGGGGCTGTGACCCAATTCGCCTGCCCGGCGCAGGGCGGTTTCGACGGGCAGCTTGATGCCGCTGATGTGCAGCGTGATGTCGTGCGCCGCCAGTTGGCGGCAGATTTGCGAAAACGATTCCACGCCGGTCACATCGATGCGGTTGATGGGCTGGGCAAACAGGCAAACGTGGCGCACCCCGTGGTGCGCGCTCAGGTGCTCGGTGATGGCGCGTTCCAGACCACTGGCGGCAGCAAAGTCCAGCTCGGCGTCCATGCGCAGCGCATACAGCTGGTGCGCCAGGGGCGGCAGTTTCCATAAGTGCCGGTCGCGCAGCGAGCCGTCGGCGTGCAGGCCAACTTCGATGATGCGCGGGTGCAGGCGGGTGTGCAAAAAGTACGACAGGCCCATCACCACACCGGCCAGCACGCCCCAGTACAGGCGTGGCGCTGCCAGCAGCGTGATGCCAAAGGTCAGCAGCGCAATCGTGCCTTCGACCCGGTTGATTTTGAACAGGCGCACAAAGGCTTGCGGTTTGAGCAAACCCAGCACCGCCGCCAGCACAATGGCCGACAGCACCGATTGCGGGACATGGGCCAGGACGGGCGTGAGCACCAAAAGCGCCAGCAGGATCACCCCCACAGAGATGACCGTGGCCCAAGCCGTTTGCGCACCCGCATACAAGTTCAGGGCTGAGCGCGAAAAAGAAGAACTGGTCGGGAAGGCCCCCGACAGCGCCGACGCCAGCTTGCCCAGACCCTGGCCGATCAGGTCCTGGTCCTGGTCCCAGCGCTGGCCCTTGCGTTCGTTGTCCACCTTGGCGCTGGACGCGGTTTCCAGAAAGCTCACCAGCGTGATGACCAGCGTGGGCAGCACCAGCTGCTGCAGCGTGTCCCAGCCAATGGCGTGCGGCAGCACCAGCATCGGCAGGCCTTGCGGCAGCGCACCCACCACGGCCACCCCCTGTGCCTGAAGGTCCAGACCCCAGCTCAGGCCCGCCGCACCCAGCACGACCACCAGCACGGTCGGAAAGGTGGGCTTGAGGCGTTTGCTCAGCACCAGAACGGCCAGCGATACCAGGCCAAATGCCAGGCTGTAGAGCTGGATGCTGGCTGGGTTCGACAGGCCGGACCAGCCTGCCGTCATGCCCAGCAAGGCCGGCAGCTGCGAGCCCAGGATGATGACCGCCGCCCCCTGGGTGAAGGCGGTGAGCACGGGCGAGCTGACCAGGTTGAGCAGCCAGCCAAAACGGGCAAAGCCCAGCGCCACCTGCAGCAAGCCCGTGAGCACCGACAGCCAGATGGCCAGATTGACCCATTCGGCACTGCCGGGCGTGGCCATGCCCGTCAGCGAGGCCGACACCAGCATGGCCGTGAGCGCGGTCGGTCCGACCGACAGGCGGGTGGACGCGCTGAACAGCGCGGCCACCAGGGCGGGCAGCAAAGAAGCGTAAATGCCGGTGATGAGCGGCATGCCCGCCAGCGCCGCATAGGCCACGCCCTGAGGGATGACCATCAGGCCCACGCTCAGGCCGGCAAAAAGCTCGGTGTGCAGCAGCTTGCCGGACAGTCGGGGCCAGGACAGGAAAGGCAGGCGATGTCTGGAGATCATCTCGAAATTGTAGAAGCCTCACTCCAGCCGCAACTGGATGCGGCGCGCCACTTCGCCCCAGCGTTGGGTGTCCTGCGCCAGGCGTGCGTTGGCTTCGGCGGGTGTGCCGGCCACCACGGTCTGGTCGGACTGGGCGAGTTTCTCGACCATCTCGGGCGCCTTGAGCACGGTGGCCAGGGCGTCGTGCATTTTTTGCACCAGGGCGGCGGGCGTGCCCTTGGGCGCGAACAGCAGCAAAGAGAAGCTGGCGTCAAAACCCGGGTAGCCTGACTCGGCCACCGTGGGCACTTCGGGCAGGATGGGCGAGCGCTTGGCACCCGACACCGCCAAGGCCACCAGGCGCCCCGCGCGCACGTGGGGCAGCACCGTGGGGCCGGCCAGGAAGCCGCAATCGACCTGACCCCCCAGCATGTCCTGCACGGCAGGGGCTGGGCCCTTGTAGGGCACGTGTGTCATCTGCACACCTGCGGCGGCGCTGAAGAGCTCGGTGGTCAGGTGTCCAGGCGAACCGGCGCCACCCGAGGCGTAGTTCAGCGAAGTGCTTTTGGCGCGCTTGACCAGCTCGGCCACGGTTTTCAGACCCGTCTTGGGGCTGCACACCAAGGTCTGGCTGAAGCTGCTGGCGCGGATCACGGGCTGCAGGTCCGAGGCCTTGAAGGGCATTTTTTCGTAGACGTGCGGGTTCACCGTCAGTGTGGTGTCGGTGGTCCACATCCAGGTGTAGCCATCGCCTGCTGCGCGCACGGCTTCGGCAGTGCCGATGTTGCCGTTGGCGCCGGGCTTGTTGTCGATCACCAGCGGCTGGCCCAGCAGCTGCTGCACCTTGGGCGCGGCCCCGCGCAGCACGATGTCGCTGGGGCCACCCGGCGGCAGCGGCACGATCACGCGCATGGGCTTGTCGGGCCAGCTTTGGGCCGAGGCGCTCAGGCTCAGGCCGAGCAGACTGGCCACCAGGCCATGGGCGAGGGTTTTTTTCATGGTCTTGTCTCCTCGGAGGGGGTCAGCGTTGTGGCATGTCTTTGTAGGAATAGCCCAGGCTCACGGTGGCGTCTTCGGGAATCGGCGGCATGGTCGCGTTCCAGGCTTCCCAGCTGGCGCGCATGGCGTCCAGGCGCTCGGGTTCGCGCTTGGCCAGATTGGCGCGCTCGCGCTCGTCTGCAGGGATGTTGAACAAATAATCGTTGCCGTCCACCCGCAGGTACTTGTAGTCGCCCAGGCGCATGGCGCGCTGGCCGCGGTGGTTCATGCGCCAGTGCAGCGGGCGCTCGAAGGTCGTGGCAGGCTCGCGCAACACACCGGCCAGCGACACGCCATCGAGCGGGTAATCGGGCGCGGGTTGCGCACCGGCCAGTTCGACCATGGTGGCTGACCAGTCCATCGTCAGACAGTGCTGGGTGCTCACGCCGCCGGGCGCGATGGCGGCAGGCCAATGCGCGATCCAGGGCACGCGGATGCCGCCTTCGGTCAGGTCCATCTTGCCGCCCACCAGCGGCCAGTTGTCCGAAAAACGCTCGCCGCCGTTGTCGCTGGTGAAGACGATGAGGGTGTTCTCCAGCTGGCCGGTTTCGCGCAGCGCTTCGACCAACCAGCCGATGCCCTCGTCCATGTGGTGGATCATGCGGCGGTAGGTGTGGATGTTGCCACCATGAAGGTGAAACAGGTTGCTCTTGACCTCTTGCGCCAGCGCATGGTCTTCGCGCGTTTCCCAGGGCCAGTGCGGTGCGGTGTAGTGCAGGCTCAAAAAGAAAGGCGTGCCCTGCGCAGCGCCTGGCGCCATGCGTTGCACATAGTCGACCGCACGGTGCGAGAGCAAGTCGGTGAGGTAGCCCTCTTCGTGCTTTTCTTCTTCACCGCTGTACAGGTCGTGCGTGCCGTTGTTGCTGGCGTGCGTGAAGTAGTCCACGCCACCCGACATGGGGCCAAAAAACTCTTCGTAGCCCGATTTCAGCGGGCCAAAGGCGGGTGGGTAGCCCAGGTGCCATTTGCCGATCAGCGCAGTGCGGTAGCCCGCGTCCTGGAGCAAGGAGGGCAGGGTGGGGTGCGAGGGCGGCAGGCCCAGGGTTTGGCTGCCCTTGCTTTTGCTGTTGATGGGTTCCTCGGCTGCGCCGCGCAGGCGGTACTGGTAGCGCGCCGTCATGAGGGCAAAACGCGTGGGCGAGCACACCGGCGAGTTGGAATAACCCTGGGTGAACTTGAGGCCGTTGGCGGCCAGGCGGTCGAGCACGGGCGAGACTGGGCCGAAGTCGGCGTCGCGGCCGCCGTAGCAGCCCAGGTCGGCAAAGCCGAGGTCGTCGGCCACGATGAAGATGATGTTGGGGCGTTGCAAGGTCATGGGGCGTTACAAGGGTCAATCGACTTTCATGCCGGTGGCGCGGATCACGCGACCGTACTGGTCAGAGAGTTTTTTCAGGCGGGCTGTGGCCGCAGAGCCGCTCAGGCCTTCGTAGGCCATGTCCAGGTCGGCCAGGCGGTTTTGCAGTTCGGGACGGGCCAGGACATCGGTGATCGCCTTGGCCATGGTTTGCATCAAAGGCTCGGGTGTGTTGCCCGGCGCCATGACGACGTAGACCACTTCGCTCTCCAGATCCTTGAGGCCCAGTTCACCCACCGTGGGCACTTCGGGTGCCAGGCGAGAACGCTTGCGGCTGGTCACCGCCAGGGGCGTGATCTTGCCTGCCTTCACATGCGGCAACATGCCGGTCATGGCCAGCGTGCCGCCGTCCACCTCGCCCGAAAGCACGGCCATCACTGCCGGGGTGTTGCCGCGGTACGGCACATGTACCAGGCGCGTGGCTGCGCTGAGGTTGGCCATGTTGACCCACAAGTGGCCGGGGGAGCCGTTACCGCCCGAGCTGAAGTTCAGGCTGCGTTCGCGCGCGGTCTGAAAAAAGTCCTTGGCATTCTTCAGGCCCGTTCCGGGGTGTACGCCCAGCAGCAGGCCCGAGCTGGAGATGACGACCAGGGGCTTGAGTTCGCTGTCCTTGAAGGGCATGGACTTGTAGAGGTGCGGGTTGATGGTGTGGGTGGTGTCAATGCCCCACAGCAACGTGTGCCCGTCAGGGTTGGACTTGGCCACCATGTCGGCGCCCAGGTTGCCTGCTGCGCCAGGCTTGTTGTCGACGATGAAAGCCTGGCCCGTCTGTTTTTGCAGCACATCGGCCACGGCACGCGCCAGGATGTCGGACGGGCCACCGGCGGGCCAGCTGTTGACGAATTTGACTGTTTTACCGGGCCAGGCTGTGCCTTGGGCTTGGGCTGGGCTGCCCAGCCAAGCCAGCGCGACCAAGGCGGTTTGAATGGCGAGCCAGCCGCGGCATCTGGATAGGAAGAAGTTCATGGTGTGTGTTCCTGTTGAAAAATGCGGTTCAGTCAAGTTGCACGCCGGTGGCTTTGATGGGCTTTTCCCAGCGGGTCAGGTCGACTTTTTGCGCAACGGCCAGTTCGGCTGAGCTCGAACCGATGGGCTCGTAACCCAGCTTGACGAGCTTGTCGTTCATGGCAGGCTCGCGCACGATCTTCATCATGGCTTTTTCCAACCGCGCAATCGACTCGCCGCTCAGGCCTGCCGGACCGTACATGGCAAACCAGGCGGTGGCGTCCATGTTGATGCCCGACTCCTTGAGGGTGGGAACGTCCGGGACCTGCGTGTCGCGTTTGCTGCCCGTGACGGCGATGATGCGCGCCTTGCCGCTGTGGTGCAGTTCGGCGGTTTCGCTCACCACGTCAAACTTGTAGTCGATATGGCCACCCAGCAGTGCATTGTTGGCCGGTGCACCGCCCTGAAACGGCACATGGTTGAGGCTGATGCCCGAGGACTGCTCCAGCAGCACCCCCATGAAGTGCGGCAGCGTGCCCGCGCCCGGTGTGCCGTAACTGCTGGCGCCGGGGTTGGCTTTGGATTTTGCAATCATCTCCGCCACCGTTTTCACGCCACTGTTCGGACTGGCCACCACGCCAAATTGAAAGCGGGCGATCTGCGAGATGGGGGTGAAATCTTTGACCGCGTCGTAGTCCAGTTTTTTGTAAACGTGGGGGAACAGCACCATCGGGCCACTGGGCAGTACGATCACGGTTTGGCCATCGGGTTTGGCGTTTTTCACCATGTTCAGTGCGATGCGGCCACCGGCGCCGGGTTTGTTGTCGACCACGATGGGGCTGAAATCGTCCTTCAGGGCGTCAGCGACCAAACGACCCAGGACATCGGCCGAACCTCCGGGCGGAAAACCGACCAGGATTTTCAGGGGGGGCTTGGCTTGTGCTTGCGCGCAGACTGCGCTCAGGGTAAGGGTGCCAATCAGCAAAACGCTGCGAACGGTGCTTTGCATGGGGAGTCTCCTTGGGAATCAACAGAATGTAGGATCTTGCCCCATGATTGATCTAATCAACCATCCTCCCGGAAAACCCTGATGTCTGACACCCGATCCGATGCGACCCCTTCTGAACGCTTGGCGTCGGTAGAAGACATGCTGCTGTACCGGTTGGGCCAGTTGTCTGCCACGGCCGGGGCCATGGTGGTGCGCTTGTGCGAAGGGGGTTATGGCATCACCCGGCGTGAGTGGGCCGTGCTGGCGCAGCTGCACGGCCAGCCCCAAGGTCTGTTGCCCTCGGCACTGGCTGAGCGCATGCACCGCGACCGTGCCCGCACCTCGCGCGCCTTGACAGCCCTGCAAGCCAAAGGTTTGATCGAAAGGGTGGTGCAGCCGCACGACCGGCGCAGCGCACGCGTGAGCCTGACGACGGCAGGCCTGGCACTGTATACCGAACTCATGCCCCAGGTGCAGGCCATCAATGCACGGATTCTGGAGGTGCTGGCGCCTGTCCAAAAGCAGGCGCTGGACCAGGCGATAGAGCGCATGCGTGTGCAGGCGCACCGACTGCTCGACGAGATGGCCCCGATGTTGCCCAAGGCCGACCGACGCCGGGGCGGCGGCCGCAGCGTCCGTCCATGAAGCGTGCGCTGCTGGGCCTGTGCTGCTGGCTGGCGGCATTGCCAGTGCTGGCGCAGACGCAGATTCAAGCCTGGGTCAGTTGGGTCAGGGACGGCGACACCGTCCTGCTGGTGCCCGAGGGGCAGCGCGAGCCGATCAAGCTGCGCATCCAGGGGATTGACGCCCCTGAGTCCTGTCAGAGCGGTGGTGAGCATGCCCGTGATGCCTTGATTGCGCTGGTGCACCGCCGCCAGGTACGTGTGGCGCTGCATGGACAAGACAGCTATGGGCGCCACTTGGGCCAGTTGTGGCTGGGCGAGCAGGATGTGGGCGCTGAGATGGTGCGCAGCGGTTGGGCCTGGGCCTACAGCCACCGCACCGGACGTGGGCCTTATGCGGCACTGCAGCGGGACGCCCAAAAAGACCGGCAAGGCCTGTTTGCCGCACGCCAAACCGCCATGTCACCGGCAGTGTTTCGCCAGTTCCACGGCAGCTGCCATCTACAGTTGGAAGGTCAGGCGCCTGTGCAGCGTGTGCCGCACACCGGGCAGGCCGGGTCGCGCTGAAGCCGGATGTCACTCCAGGCCATGGCGCGGCCGTCGAGCATGAGCAAACGCCCCGCCAGCTGTGAGCCCATGCCGCTCAGGATCTTGAGGCCTTCGGCCGCCTGGACCGTGCCAATGATGCCCACCAGCGGTGCAAACACGCCCAGCGTGGCACAACGTGTTTCTTCGGGCATCTGATCGGGCGGAAAAAGGCAGGCGTAGCAGGGGGCTTCGCTTTGGCGCGTGTCGTACACCGACACCTGCCCGTCCATGCGGATGGCCGCGCCCGAGACGAGTGGTTTGCCGTGGCGAACGCATGCGGCGTTCACGGCCTGGCGCGTGGCGAAGTTGTCGGTGCAGTCGAGCACCACGTCCGCTTGGGCCACCAGCGTGTTGAGCAGGGCGTCGTCGGCACGGTGGTTGATGACCTGAACCACCGGATCGGGGTTGATGGCGGCAATGGCCGTGCGCACCGATTCGGCTTTGGGTTGACCGACCCGGTCGAGCGTGTGGGCGATCTGACGCTGCAGGTTGGTGGCGTCCACCGTGTCGTGGTCGACCACCGTGATGCGGCCCACGCCTGCGCTGCCCAGGTACAGCGCCACCGGAGAGCCCAGGCCACCCGCGCCAATCACCAGCGCGTGCGAGGCCAGCAGCTTGTCCTGGCCTTCGATGCCCAACTCTTCGAGCAGGATGTGGCGCGAATAGCGCAGCAGCTGGGTGTCGTCCATGGGGCGACTTACTTTTTGTCGGTGGACTCGATCTTGCGCTCGGCCACCGTGGTGCTGGCTTTCACGGGCTGGCCCTTGAGCTGGTTGAGCGCCTGCTGCAACTGAAAGTCCTTGTCAGAGCCGAACTCGGGCAGGCGGCGTTCGGCCACCGGTTTTTTGGCCTCTTCCTCGAGCTTTTTGAGGGCTTCTTCGCGTGCCTTTTCGCGCTCGGGGTCTTTTTTGTCCGCTTCCTTGCCGTTGGTCAAATGCTTGTCCAGATCGGCCTCGCGGGTGCGCAGCGCTGCAAACACATTGCCTTCGGCGGTTTCGTCGAGCATGACTTCGGGCACGATGCCTTTGGCCTGGATGCTGCGGCCGCTGGGGGTGTAGTAGCGGGCCGTGGTGATCTTGAGCGCGGTGTCGGGCCCCAGCTGGCGCACGGTCTGCACCGAGCCTTTGCCAAAGGTCTGGCTGCCCATCAGCGTGGCGCGCTTGTGGTCTTGCAGGGCGCCGGCCACGATCTCGCTGGCCGAGGCCGAGCCTTCGTTGACCAGCACCACCAGCGGCAACTTCTTGAACGCACCGCCCGTGGCCTGGGTCAGCTTGCCGATCGGGTCGTTGCCGCTGTTGCGGCGCCAGAACTGGGGCGAAGCCTTGTAGGTGAATTTGCTTTCTTCGAGCTGGCCGTTGGTCGAAACCACCGCCACGTTTTCGGGCAAGAAGGCCGCCGACAAAGCCACCGCCGCGTCGAGCAGGCCGCCGGGGTCGTTGCGCAGGTCCAGCACCAGGCCCTTGAGGGCCGGGTCTTGTTTGTAGAGCTCTTCGAGCTTGCGGGCGAAATCGTCCACCGTGCGCTCCTGGAACTGCGAGACGCGCAGCCAAGCGTAGCCGGGTTCGACCATTTTGGACTTGACCGATTGGGTCTTGATTTCTTCGCGGACGATGGTGACGGGGAAGCTGCGGTTCTCATCCTTGCGCAAGATGGTCAGGACCACTTTGGTGCGCGGCTCGCCGCGCATGCGCTTGACGGCGTCGTTCAGGCTCAGGCCCTTGACGGCGGTGTCGTCGATCTTGGTGATCAGGTCATTGGTCTTGAGGCCGGCACGGTCAGCGGGCGAGCCTTCGATGGGGGAGACCACCTTGACCAGTCCGTCTTCCTGGGTGATCTCGATGCCCACGCCGACGAATTTGCCGGTGGTGCCTTCCGAGAACTCCTTGAAGCTCTTTTTGTCGAAATACTGCGAATGCGGGTCCAGGCTGGAGACCATGCCCGAGATGGCCTCGGTGATGAGTTTTTTCTCGTCCACCGGCTCCACATAGTCGCTCTTGACCATGCTGAAGACGGCCGCCAGCTGCTGCAGCTCTTCCAGCGGCAGGGGGGCCATGTTGCCGCGTGCCACGGTTTGCAGCGACACGGTGGTCAAGGCACCGGCCAGGGCGCCCACGCCCACCCAGCCAACGATCTTCAGTTTCTGTCTCATCTTGCGCTATCTGTGTCTTTACGAGGACGTGGGCAATATACACCCGGGGCCATGACCACCGGATGCCCTTGCCGGTTGTAGGCGCTTGCCTTTGCAGGGGGTCAGGCCTTGCCTTGGCTGGCCACGGCAGCGGCCGCCTTGGCGGCGGCTTCGGCATCGCCCAGGTAGTAGTGGCGGATTGGTTTGAGGTCGGCGTCCAGTTCGTACACCAGCGGGATGCCGTTGGGGATGTTCAGGCCCACGATGTCCTGGTCGGAGATGCCGTCCAGGTACTTGACCAGGGCGCGGATCGAGTTGCCGTGGGCGGCGATCAGCACGCGTTTGCCGGATTGGATGGCTGGGGCAATGCTGTCGTTCCAGGCCGGCAGCACGCGGGCCACGGTGTCCTTGAGGCATTCGGTCAGGGGCACCACGTCGGCAGAGGGGTAGCGGCGGTCGCTTTTTTCGCAGCGTGTGTCGCTGGCTTCCAGGGCGGGTGGTGGGGTGTCGTAGCTGCGGCGCCAGACCAGCACCTGCGCGTCGCCGTACTGCTTGGCCATGTCGGCCTTGTTCAGGCCCTGCAAGGCGCCGTAGTGGCGTTCGTTCAGGCGGTAGTCCTTGACCACGGGCAGCCAGGTGCGGTCCATCTCGTCCAGGGTCAGCCACAGGGTGCGGATGGCGCGCTTGAGCACCGAGGTGAAGCACAGGTCAAAGTCCCAGCCCTCGGCCTTGAGCAGCTGGCCGGCCGACATGGCTTGCTGCACGCCCACAGGGGTCAGGTCCACATCGGTCCAGCCGGTGAAGCGGTTTTCAAGGTTCCAGGTGGATTCGCCGTGGCGGATCAGGACGAGTTTGTACATGACAGGGCTCTAAATCGATGTTGAAAAACAAGGGAAATGCCCGCCATTTTAGAATTTGCACTTGTCGACCCCCTGACGGGTGCCGTTTTTTGAGTTGAACAAGGTGCAAAACAAGTGGATTTCCTGACCAACAACTGGATGCTGATGCTGGTGGCGCTGACTTCGGGCGCTGCCTTGCTGTGGCCTGTGCTGTCCCAGGGGCAAGGCCTGAACGTGGCCGAAGCGGTATTGCTGATGAACCGCGACAAAGCGGTGGTGATCGATGTGTGCGAGCCCGGCGAATACGCTGCCGGCCACATCAATGGGGCACGCAATGTGCCGCTGGCCCAGTTGGAAGCCCAATTGCCCAATGTGGTCAAAAGCAAGACCGCTGCTGTGATTCTGGTGTGCCAGGCAGGGGCCCGTTCGGGCCGCGCCCTGGCGGTGGCCCGCAAGATGGGCTACGAAAACGCCCAGAGCCTGGCCGGTGGCCTCAAGGCCTGGCAGGCGGCCAGCATGCCCGTGTCCAAAGCCTGACCTCAAACTGCTTTCAAGGAGCCCCCATGCAAGCCGTCAAGATGTACACCACCGCCGTGTGCCCCTACTGTGTGCGCGCCAAGCAAATCCTCAAGGCCAAGGGCGTCGATCAGATCGAAGAAGTGCGCGTGGACACCGCCCCCGAACTGCGCGAGCACATGATGCAGATCACCGGCCGCCGCACGGTGCCGCAGATCTTCATTGGCGAGACCCATGTGGGCGGCTGCGACGACTTGATGGCGCTCGACGCCAAAGGGGGCCTGATGCCCCTTTTGCAGGCGGCCTGATCGCGCATAATCCCTTGGTTTGAATTTCCGAGCGGCCCTCCGGGGCCGCTCTTTTTGCTTGAGAGAAAACCATGACCGACACCGTCGCCGAAGCCACCCCCGTGTTCCAGATCCAGCGCGTCTACCTCAAAGAAGCCTCGCTGGAGCAGCCCAATTCCCCGGCCATCCTGCTCGAGCAGCAGCAGCCCACCGTGGACATCCAGCTGGGTGTGGAAGCCACCCCGGCCGCCGAAGGCGTTTACGAAGTGGCTGTCACGGCCACCGTGCACACCAAAATCGGCGACAAGACCGTGTTCCTGGCCGAGTGCAAGCAAGGCGGCATCTTTGAAATCCGCAATCTGCCCGAAGACCAAATGGGCCAGATCATGGGCATTGCCTGCCCGCAAATCGTCTACCCTTACCTGCGCGGCAACATGGCCGACCTGATCACCCGCGCGGGCTTCCCGCCTGTGCACCTGGCCGAAATCAACTTCCAGGCCATGTACGAGCAGCAGCAAGCCCAGCAAGCGGGCGCCACTGCACAGTAAAACCTGAAAGTCGCCGTGGTCCAGCGCATCACCTTTGTCGGTGCCGGTGCCTGGGGCACGGCTTTGGCCATTGCCGCCAGCCGCTTGCCCGGCCAGCAGGTGCGCCTGCATGTGCGCGATGCCGAGCAGGCGCAGGCCATGGCCAGTACGCGTGTGAACACCCGCTACCTGCCAGGCCTGAACCTGCCCGATGCGCTGCAGGTGCTGGGCGGCCCATTGTCCGATCTGCTGACCGATGCTGTCCCCCAGGACCTGTTCATTGTGGCCACGCCGATGGCGGGGCTGCGCCAGACCTTGACTGCGCTGGCCAATGTGCCCGCCTCTGTGGCCTGGCTGTGCAAAGGTTTTGAGGCCAGCACCGGCCTCATGCCCCATGAAGTGCAGGCCGAAGTGGCCCCTGCCATGCGCGCCGGTGCCCTGAGTGGCCCCAGCTTTGCGCAGGAAGTGGCCGGCGGCCAACCCGCTGCACTGGTGGCGGCCAGTGCACACGCGGTGGTGCGCGAGGCGCTGGTGTCCGCTTTCCATGGCCCTGCCTTGCGCGTGTACGCCAATGACGACATCGTGGGCGTCGAGGTCGGCGGTGCTGTCAAGAACGTGTTGGCCATTGCCACCGGCCTGTGCGATGGCCTTTCGCTGGGCCTCAATGCACGCGCGGCCCTCATCACGCGAGGCCTGGCCGAAATGACGCGCCTGGGCGTGGCGCTGGGTGCCAAAACCGAAACCTTCATGGGCCTGTCGGGCCTGGGCGACCTCGTGCTCACCGCCACGGGTGACCTGAGCCGCAACCGCAAGGTCGGCCTGCTGCTGGCGCAGGGCCTGACCTTGGCGCAAGCCGTGGAGTCACTGGGCCATGTGGCCGAAGGCGTTTACAGCGCCCGCACTGTGCACCAGCGCGCACAAGCGCTGGGTGTGGACATGCCGATCACGGCAGCGGTGGTGGCCTTGCTGGACGGTAGCCTCAAAGCCGGTGAAGTGGTCCAGCTGCTGATGGGGCGCGGCCCGCGCGGCGAGTCGACCTGATCAGGACTGCGCTGCAGCCAGTGTCGGGCGCTGTATCAATTCGATCTTGTACCCATCTGGGTCGGTCACGAACGCGATCACCGTGCTGCCGCCTTTGACAGGGCCTGGCTCGCGCGTGACGTTGCCGCCACTGGCGCGAATTTTTTCGCAGGCAGCGTAAACATCAGGCACGCCCAGGGCGATGTGGCCGTAGGCGGTGCCCAGCTCGTAGCTTTCCACGCCCCAGTTGTAGGTCAGCTCCAGCTCGGCCTGGCCGGGGTTGCCACCCTCAAAGCCCAGAAAGGCCAGCGAGTATTTGTACTCGGGGTTGTCGGAGGTGCGCAGCAGTTGCATGCCCAGCACCTGGGTGTAGAAGTCGATCGAGCGCTGGAGGTTGCCCACGCGCAGCATGGTGTGGAGGAATTTCATGGTTTGGAGGGAAAGGGAAGATCAAAAACCAGGCAGGTGGTGGTGGCGTGGGCGTAGAGCGTGCCGTCTGGCCCGACCAGCCGCGCTTCGGCGGTGGCGAGTTGGCGTCCGCAGTGGATGACCTTGCCTTCTGCTCGCACGCGCTGCACCTTGGGGGTCAGGGCCTTGACCAGATTCACGCCCAGCTCGGCCGTTGTGTAGGCGCGGCCTGCGGGCAGCAGGCTGTGTACAGAGCAGCCCAAGGCTGAGTCCAGCAGGGTGGCAAACCAGCCGCCATGCACCGTGCCCATGGGGTTGAGGTGGCCTTTGCCCGGTGCGCCCTGAAAAACGGCATGCCCGGGTGAAACCTCCACCAGCAAAAAGTCGAGTGTGTGGCCGATGGTAGGCGTGTGACCGCTGCCGTTCATCACCGCCTGCATCAGTTCCAGCCCTGTTTTGCCGCGCACGGTATCGATGTTGGTCACGCCGGGACCGGGGCCTTGTGCGTGCAGAGCGCGCAGTTCATGCTCGCGTGCGAGCCATTGGTCGATCAGCGATGAAGTCATGTCAGTGTGTTCCAGCTGTGGAGGAAGTCCTGGGCTGCTGCCAGGGTTTGCGCGGCTGAGTGGCCGGGTTTGTAGAGCGCCGAGCCAATGCCGAAACCCGAGGCCCCGGCCTGGCGGTAGGCCATCATATTGTCGGGGCTGATGCCCCCCACCGGCAGCAGGGGCACACTGGCGGGCAGCACGGCCCGCAGGGCCTTGACGACAGTGGGGCCGATCATCTCGGCGGGGAAAAGCTTGAGCGCATGCGCACCGGCTTTGAGGGCGGCAAAGGCTTCGCTGGGGGTAGCCACGCCTGGCATGCAGGCCAGCCCCAGCCGCAGGGCTTCGTGGACCACTGTGGCATCGAAGTGGGGCGAGATGATCAGCCGACCGCCTGCTGCGTGCACATCGCGCACATCGCTTGCATGCATCACGGTGCCAGCACCGATCAGCAATCCGGGGTGCTGCACGGCCAGCGCCGCGATGCTGTCCAGCGGCTGGGGCGAGTTCAGGGGCACTTCGAGCAGGACGAAGCCCGCGTCGCTTAGGGTTTGGCCAATCGCGGGTGCCTCAGCGGGCGTGAGACCGCGCAGGATGGCAACCAGCGGCAATTGCTGCAGGCTGGATGCGAGGAGATGGGCGGGGTTGTTGTTCATGGTCTCAGAGGTGTTGGGCCAGTGCTTGGTGGCCGGCCCAGGTCGCTTCATCGCTCAGGCAGCGGGCGTGCAGGCCCAGGGCCTGCAGGGCGGATTGGTAACGGATGGTCAGCTGGGCATTGCCCACCAGCAGCACCTGGCCCCGGCTTTGTATCTGCATGGCGCGCAGTTCTTCGCCAATGAGCAGGCCTGACAAAAAGCTGGGGTGCTGCTCGGTCGGCAAGGTGTCGAACAGGGCGAGCGTGCGGGTGGCAAAGATGCTGGAGAGCACGCTGGGCGTGCGTTGGGCCAGCAGCACGGCCTGGATGAAGGTGTCTTCGTGCCATTGGGCCCGGGCAGGCAAAGTGCGCGAAAGGATGGAGTGCTGGCTGAGCAAAGCATAGACCTCACCGGTCATGAAGCTGCGAAAGCTGCTGACGCGTGCTTGTGCCACTTGTGCCCATTTGCTGTGTGTGCCGGGCAGGACGACAGTGGCATCCTGCAGGCCGGTGAGCGAGAGGGCACCAAAAATCTGAATCTCTTCCCCACGCATGACATCGTGCTGCGCAATGGGAAAGTTGGCGGGCAGGCCATCGCTGTGCTGCACCGACAGGCCGGGTACGATGGCCATGCGGTTTGGCTTCAGCCACAGCAGGTGCTGGCCCAGTTCGGCAAAACCGGCGGGGCAGGGGCAGTAGGCGGCCTCTTGCCAGCCCTGGCGGCTGCCCACCATGCCCGAGAGCAGGCACAAAGCGCTGCTGTCCTGCAGCCAGTCGCCAAAGCATTCCTCGAACACGGTCGGAAACTCGCCAGCAGGCACGGTGAGAATGCCACGCGGAAAGTGGCGCTCGTCCAGGGCCAGGCCTTGTGCGTCAAAACGTGCCCCACGCAAGGACGAAGTGCCCCAGTCGATGGCGATCAGGGGGCGTGAAGTCTTCATGCCTGTCCCTCGGATGAGAGCAAGGCCTGCACGGCCGCTGGGCTGGGCAAGGGGCCCACTGCACCGCGTCCTTGCACCGACAAAGCTGCCGCTGCATTGGCGTAGCGGGCGGCGTTGGCCAGGGCTTCGCCCTGGCACAGGCGGGCCAGCAGATTGCCCGCAAAGCAGTCGCCCGCACCCGTGGCGTCCACCGTCTGCACACGTTGCGCTGCAATGTGCGTGCGTTGCGCGCCATCGCTCACGATGGCGCCTTCGGCCCCGAGCTTGAGCACCACCTGTTCTGCGCCGTGGGCATGGCTCCAGTCCAGCACCTCGTCCGGGCTTTGCAGACCGGTCAGCGCCACCATGTCGTCCATGCTGGGCAAAAACAAATCGCACAGGCGAACCGCTTCGCTGATGCAGGCGCGTGCGCGGTCGAGGGGCCACAGCGACAGGCGCAGGTTGGAGTCGAATGCGATGTGTGTGCCCTGTTGGCGTGCCGTGTGCATGGCCGCGAAGGCCGCGTCGCAGGCCGTGGGTGAAATCGCCAGCGATATGCCCGACAGGTGCAGCCAGCGGCTTTGGCCGATCATGGCGGCCCAGTGCGCCTGCACATCGCTGGCCTGCATGTGGCTGGCGGCCGAGCCCGCGCGGGCATAGCTGAAATGGTGGCCGCGCGCGTCGTGGCTCACAAAGTACACCCCACTGGGGGCTTGCGCGTCGCGCAGCACGCCGCGCGTGTCCACGCCTTCGCGTGCCCAAAGCTGCATGAGCAGATGGCCCCAGTGGTCTTGCCCCAGGCAGCTCAGGTAGCCCACGCGGGCACCCGCGCGCGCGGCAGCAATGGCCGCGTTGCTGGTGTCGCCGCCAAAGCCCTGCAGGTACAGAGGTGGCTCGCTTTGGGTCTGGTTGAATTCGAGCATGGCTTCGCCTAAGGCGAGTACGTCAAAAGATTTTTCGGTCGGCTGACTCATAGGACACACATAGGACAATAGCTTCAGACAAATGCTTCACCGGAGTGAGACAAGATGACATCCCTGCCCGATCATCGCAGCAAAGGCTTTCCCCTGACGGCAGCGCCTTGCGCCACAGAAGACATCGGGCAGCGCCAGTGGCATGTGTTGGAGGACGTGATGCCTTACCCGCTGGCCACGTTGCGCAGCGCGGCCCTGGCGCACAACCTGGCCTGGATGCAAGCCTGGGCGAAGCGCAAGGGCGTGGGCCTGGCCCCGCACGGCAAGACCACCCTGTCGCCGGAGCTGTTTCGCATGCAGCTGCAGGCTGGTGCCTGGGGCATGACGGTGGCCAATGTGCACCAGTTGCAGCTGGCGCTGGAGGTGGGCGCGCAGCGCTGCATCATCGCCAACCAGGTGCTGGCCGATGCCGATCTGGACGGGCTGGACACTTTGCTCACGCGCCATGCCGGTGCGCGGACCTGGTTTCTGGTGGATTCGCTGGCGCAGCTGACCATGATCGAAGACTGGGCGCAGCGCCGAGGCACCCAGCGGTGTTTCGATGTGCTGCTGGAGCTGGGCATGGAGGGTTTTCGAACGGGATGCCGATCCCATGATGAAGCCTTGGGCCTGGCCCGTGCCCTGGTGGCTTCGCCTGTGGTGCGCCTGTGTGGGCTGGAATGTTTTGAAGGCGGCCTGCTGCAGTGCGACAGTGCGCACGACAGTGCGTTGGTCAGTGCCCTGGTGAGACGCGTGCGTTCGGTGGCGCAGGCATTGGATGCTGAAGCCTTGTGGCAGGACGAGCAGGTGCTGATCACCGCGGGTGGGTCGGCTGTGTTTGATCTGGTGATCCCGCTGCTCACGGGGCATGCCCTGCACCGCCCTGTGCAAGGGGTGTTGCGTTCGGGTTGCTATCTGACGCACGACCATGGCAACTACACCCGCTTTCTGCAGCTGATCGAACAGCGCGAAGGACTGCAGAGCTCCTTGCAGCCCGCACTCGAGGTCTGGGCCATGGTCCAGTCGGTCCCTGAGCCGGGACTGGCAGTGCTGAGTGCCGGTCGGCGTGACGTGTCGTATGACCAGCGCATGCCCATGCCGGTGCGTTGGGCCGCACGCGGCAGCCGCAGCATCGAAGCCACGCCCGCGCACTGGCAGGTGCAGGCACTGAGTGACCAGCACGCCCACATGCGCTTTGACCCTGCAGGCCAGGTGCCGCAGGTGGGTGATCGGATCGCCCTGGGCATCTCGCACCCTTGCACCACCTTTGACAAGTGGCGCTGGATGGCGCTCGTCGATGACGAGGCGCGCATCACCGGCGCGATCAGCACGCGCTTCTGAGTTCACAGGCCTTTCAGGGCCTCTGAGGGGTAACCGGGTTGTGTGCGGCAGTCCGCGATGTACTGCTCGATGATGGACTCGAAAGAACTGTCGGCCTGCAGGCCCAGGGCGTTGGCGCGCTCGCTGGTGGCGCCGCGCGCCCAGTTGCCGACGATGCCGGCAATGCGTTCGTCGCGCTCAAAGCGCACGCGGTTGCGCACGGCCTTGCCGCCCACTTTTTCCAGGGCGTCGAGCATTTGCTGCACGGTCACGTTCAGGCCGGGCAGGTTCAGCGCCAGGCGGTTGCCCAGCGTGGCGGCGCTGGCCTCGAACACCGCAATCAGGCTGCGGATGGTGGTGCCCGGCGAGGACACCGGGTGCGACACGGTGGCGTCCACAGGGCAGATGCTCTCCACACCGGCCAGTGGCTCGCGCAGGATGCCGCTGAAGAAGGAAGAGGCGGCGCCGTTGGGCTTGCCCGGGCGCACCGTCACCGTCATCAGGCGGGCCGAGCGGCCGTCGATGAAGCCCTTGCGGGTCTGGTCGGCCACCAGGTATTCCAGCATCAGCTTTTGCGTGCCGTAAGACGTTTGCGGCGAGGGCAGGGTGGTGTCGGTCACCAGCGCCGGCATGGGCTGGTCGGCGTAGGGGCCGAACACCGCCACCGAACTGGCAAACACCAGGCGAGACACCTTGCCCGAACGGCGGATGCTGTCGAGCAGCAATCGGGTGCTGTCCAGGTTGGAGCGCATGCCCAGGTCGAAGTCGAGTTCGCACTCGCCCGACACGGCAGACGCCAGGTGGAAGACGCCGTCAAAGCCGCTGGCCAGCAGATCGCCTTGCTCCAGCATGGGGCCGGCGTGGCTTTTCACGCGCGGGTCGGCTTGCAGATCGGCGGGCGCCGGGAACAGGTCGGCGATGACCAGTTCCCTGACCGGCTGACCGGCCAGCTGGCCGCGGTTCAGGATTTCACGGGCCAGACGGGCCCCGAGGAAGCCGGCACCGCCGGTGACCAGAATACGCATGGTGTGGCCTTTTTGGATCAGTGGTTGTCTTTGGGAACGAAAGCGCCACGCTGGCCCACCAGGAAGTCCAGGTCGGCACCCTGGTCGGCCTGCAGCACGTGGTCGGTGTAGAGCTTCCAGTAGCCGGACTGGAGCGGCGGCTCGGGCGCCTGCCACTTGGCCAGGCGCGCCTTGAGTTCTTCGTCGCTGATGAGCAGCTGCAGTTTGCGCTCGGGCACATTGAGTTCGATCATGTCGCCGTTTTGCACGATGGCCAGCGGGCCACCGGCGGCCGCTTCGGGGGTGGTGTGCAGCACCACGGTGCCATAGGCCGTGCCGCTCATGCGGGCGTCGGAGATGCGGACCATGTCGGTGATGCCCTTGCGCAGCACCTTGGGGGGCAGCGGCATGTTGCCCACTTCGGCCATGCCGGGGTAGCCCTTGGGGCCGCAGTTCTTGAGCACCAGGATGCAGTTTTCGTCCACGTCCAGGTTCTCGTCGTCGATGCGCTTGTGGAAGTCATTGCTGTCTTCGAACACCACGGCGCGGCCGGTGTGCACCATCAGGGCGGGCGTGGCCGCGCTGGGCTTGATGACGGCGCCACGCGGGGCGAGGTTGCCGCGCAGGATGGCGATACCGGCTTTTTCCTTGAAGGGCTCGTCGAACTTCTTGATCACGCGCGGGTCGTAATTCTCGGCGTTGGCAATGTTTTCACCCACGGTCTTGCCGCTCACGGTGACGATGTCACGGTGCAGCAGGTGCTGGATTTCCTTCATCACCACCGGCAGGCCACCGGCGTAGCAGAAGTCTTCCATCAGGTGCTCGCCAGACGGCTGCAGGTTCAGCAGGCACGGCAGTTCGCTGCCCAGGCGCTCGAAGTCGTCCACCGTGAGCTGCAGGCCCAGACGGCCTGCGATCGCGATCAGGTGGATCACGGCGTTGGTCGAGCCGCCGATGGCCGCCAGCGTGCGGATGGCGTTCTCAAACGCTTCCTTGGTCAGCACCTTGCTGATGGTCTGGTCGGTGTGGACCATCTCGACGATGCGGCGACCGGCTTCACGGGCCAGCACATTGCGGCGGCCGTCCACGGCGGGGTAGGCGGCGTTGCCGGGCAGGCCGATGCCCAGGGCCTCGACCATGCTGGCCATGGTGCTGGCGGTGCCCATGGTCATGCAGTGGCCGTGGCTGCGGTGCATGCAGCTCTCGGCTTCAAAGAAGTCCTGCAGCTTGAGGGTGCCTGCGCGCACCTGCTCGCTCATGCTCCACACGCCGGTGCCCGAGCCGAGTTCCTGGCCACGCCATTTGCCGTTCAGCATGGGACCGCCGCTCACGCCAATGGTAGGCAGACCGGCACTGGATGCGCCCATCAAGAGCGAAGGCGTGGTCTTGTCGCAGCCCATCAGCAGCACCACGCCGTCGATCGGGTTGCCGCGGATGGATTCCTCCACATCCATGCTGGCGAGGTTGCGATACAGCATGGCGGTCGGGCGCAGCAGGGTTTCGCCCAGCGACATGACCGGGAATTCGAGCGGAAAGCCGCCAGCCTCGTACACACCGATCTTGACCTGCTCGGCCAGGGTGCGGAAGTGCGAGTTGCAGGGCGTGAGTTCGCTGAAGGTGTTGCAGATGCCGATCACGGGGCGGCCATCGAACTGGTCGTGCGGCACGCCCTTGCCCTTGACCCAGCTGCGGTAAGCAAAGCCGTCACGGTCCTGGCGACCGAACCATTGTTGGGAGCGGAGTTCTGAGGGTTTCTTGCGGGGAGGAGTGGTCATGGTGCCTAGTGACAAAGAAAGGTGACTGGGAAGTGACAGGCGTCAGGGGAAACGAGAGGTTGCAGGCAAAAATCTTATCGTATGATGATTGAAAACCCGGGCCTCTGGTCTTCGGGCAAACCCTCAAAACCCTTCTTTCACTCTCCTCTCAGTCACCCCCAGGACACCATGAGCAAGATCGACATCCTGCAAACTTCACGCATCCCGCCCTTTCTGGTCGATGGCCTGAAGGCCCGTTTTGAAGTGCACCAGCGCGAAACCGCCACGCCCGACGTGCTGGCGCGAGTGCGTGGCATGGTCGGTGGCGGCGAAGCCAAGATCGACGCGGCCTTGATGGACCAGTGCCCCAAGCTCGAAGTCATCACCATCTGCGGCGTGGGCTACGACGGCGTGGACGTGCAGGCAGCCAAGGCGCGCGGTGTGCCGGTCACGCACACGCCCGATGTGCTCAACGACGATGTGGCCGACCTGGGTCTGGCCCTGTTGCTGGCGGTGGCCCGCAACATTGCGGCGGCCGACCAGTTCACCCGCCAGGGCGAATGGGAAAAAGGCCCGTTCCCGCTGACGCGCAAATTGACCGGTGCCAAGCTGGGCATCGTGGGCATGGGTCGCATTGGTCAGGCGATTGCCAAGCGCGCCGCTGCTTTTGACATGGACATCCGCTACCACACGCGCTCGGCCCGCAGCGATGTGGCTTATCCGCACGAGCCGTCGCTGAACGCGCTGGCCGCCTGGTCGGACTTTTTGCTGGTGATCACGCCCGGTGGCGCTGCCACGAAACACCTGATCAATGCCGATGTGCTCAAGGCCCTGGGTCCGCAGAGCTTCCTGATCAACGTGGCCCGCGGCTCGGTGGTCGATGAGTCGGCCCTGATCGAGGCGCTGCAAAGCGGCGTGGTTGCCGGGGCGGGTCTGGATGTGTATGCCGATGAGCCCCGTGTGCCTGCAGCGTTGCGTGCCTTGCCCAACGTGGTGCTCACGCCCCACATGGCCAGCGGTACGGCGCAAACCCGCGGCGCCATGGCGGATCTGACGCTGGCCAACCTGCAAGCCCATTTTGACGGTCAGGCGCTGCGCACGCCGGTGCCGGAGTGCCGCTCCTGAGCCTCACTTGGCAGGCAGGTGGCCTAGGGTTTGTCCTGTTGGCAGGATTTTCAATCATCATATGATAAGAATAAAACCTGCATGACCATGATCAAGAACGTCCACGGCAACACACTCGACTGGCTTGGCGAAGCCATCCTCACCGGGCATTACCCGGTGGGCAGCAGCCTGCCGCCCGAGCCCATCCTGTGTGAGGAATTGGGCGTGAGTCGCACGGTGGTGCGCGAGGCCATCAAGTCGCTGGTGGCCAAGGGTCTGGTGGTCACTGGCCCCAAGGTGGGCACCCGCGTGCTGTCGCAAGACGAATGGAATTGGTTTGACCCTTCGGTCATCACCTGGCAGTCGCGCAACGGCCTGAGTGTGGAGTTTTTGCAAGACCTGCAAGAGCTGCGCCGCGTGGTCGAGCCGTCTGCTGTGCGCATGGCGGCTGAGCGCGCCGACGCGCACGACATCGAGCACATCACCACGGCTTTTGCCGGCATGAAAAAAGCCGTGGAAGAAGGGGGTGACTACATCACCCATGACCTGCGCTTTCACCAGGGCCTGCTGGCGGCATCGCACAACCGCATGTTGGTGCAGATGAGCAAGGCGCTGAACGCGCTGTTGCGCACCAGTTTTGAAATTTCCACCAGCATCAAGGATGGCCCCCGCGCCTCGTTGCCACTGCACAAAGCGGTGATGGATGCCGTGATCGCACACGACCCGGTGGCTGCAGAGAAAGCCATTCTTAAATTGATCGACGGCGCACGCAGCGACATTGACTACGTGCTCGCCAGTCGCAAGAAATTGCCCAAGCTGGGCAAGCCCGCACCGCAGCTCAAAGCTGCATGAGTTTTCCAACCCTGAAAAAACCTAGGAGACAAAGCATGAAACTCAAAACCATAGCCATCGCCAGCCTGGCCGCCGCCGGCCTGCTGGTTGGCGCGCAGGCCTCGGCCCAGGAAAAACTCACCGTCTGGTGGGTCAAGGGCTTCTACAAGGCCGAAGATGATGCGCTGTTTGCGGCCATCAAGAAGTACGAGGCGAAGAACAAAAACGTCAAGATCGAACTCTCGCAGTACCCGATCCAGGACATGATTCCAAAGACCGTGGCCGCACTGGACGCTGGCACCCCGCCCGATGTGGCTTATGCAGACGTGTACGACTTTCAGGTCACGGCTTCGTGGGCCAACGATGGCAAGCTCGAAGACATCTCCAGTGTGATCAACCCCATCCGCGCCCGTTTTGCGCCCAACACCGTTGAGACCACCTTCTTGCTCAACAGCAAGGAAAACAAGCGCGCCTATTACGCTTTCCCGATCAAACAGCAGACCATGCACATCCAGTACTGGGGTGACATGCTGGCCGATGCAGGCTTCAAAGAAAGCGACATTCCCACCAACTGGAAAGACTACTGGAGCTTCTGGTGCGAAAAGGTGCAGACAGCACACCGTCAAAAATCGGGTCAGCGCAGTTTTGGCATCGGCAACCCCATGGGGGTGGATTCCAGCGACTCGTTCTATTCCTTCCTGACTTTTGCCGATGCGCACAACGTCAAAATGGTGAGCGATTCGGGAAAACTGTTGGTGGACGATCCGGACGTGCGTAAGGGTCTGATCGCTGCCATGACCGACTACACCAGCTTCTATGGCAAAGGTTGCACACCGCCTTCGTCCACCAGCTGGAAAGATCCGGACAACAACGTGGCCTTTCACAACAAGACCACCGTGCTGACCCACAACGCCACCATTTCGATCGCCGCCAAATGGCTCGACGACATGAACAACACCGCCCTGACCGAGGCACAGCGTGCTCAGGCCAAGAAGAACTACACCGAGCTGATCAAGACGGCAGGCTTCCCCAAGAAGCCGGATGGCACCACCATGACCTACCGCGCTGCCGTCAAGACCGGGGTGATCTTCAAGGAGGCCAAGAACAAGGCCCGCGCCAAGGACTTCGTGACCTTCATGTTGCAGGAAGAGAACCTGACGCCTTATGTTGAGGGTTCTCTGGGCCGCTGGTTCCCGGTGACCAAGACCGGTCAGCAAAGCAAGTTCTGGCAGGACGATCCGCACCGCAAGGCTGTGCACAAGCAGTTCATGGACGGTACCTCGACTTTCGAGTTCACCAAGAACTTCCGCTTTACACAGCTGAACAACGAAAACGTCTGGGCCAAGGCCATGAACCGTGTGCTGAATGAAAAAGTGCCGGTGGACAAAGCCGTGGACGAAATGATTGCCCGCATCAAGCAAGTCGCTGGCAACTGATCGCTTCACCGATTGACGTCTGAGTCAGTCCCCGCGCCTGCCGCCCGTGCAGGCGCGGATTTCTCAAATTCTTTCCCGAACCATCATGTCGAATGCAAGCCTGGCTGTGCAGGGGGCGGTGCCGCCTGAACCCAAGAAAAGCAGCCCCTGGGTGTTCTGGGGCAGGGCTTTTGTGGTGCCCTACCTGCTGATCTTCCTGGTCTTTGTGCTGTACCCGGTGGGTTACGGCCTGTGGCTGGCTCGTCACCCCGAAAGCTACATCAAGCTGTTCGAGGACCCCATCTTTTTCCGCACCGCCGTCAACACGGTCATCTTTCTGATCGTGGCCATCAACGTCAAGATGGTGTTCGCGATGGTGCTGTCTGGATTTTTTGTGCAGGCACGCTGGTGGATCAAGATCGTATCGTTGATCTTTATCCTGCCCTGGGCTGTGCCCTCGATCCCGACCATCTTGTCGGTGCGCTTCATGCTCAATCCCGAGTGGGGCGTGATCAACTCGCTGATCTTTCGCCTGACGGGTCTGGACGGCCCCAATTGGCTCAACGACCCGACACTGGCGCTGTGCTTTTCCATGCTGATGCACATCTGGAAGTCACTGCCGTTCTGGACGCTGATCCTGGTGGCCGGTCGCCTGGCTATCCCGTCAGAGCAGTACGAAGCTGCATCGGTGGACGGTGCGACCAACTGGCAAAAGTTCCGCTTCATCACCTGGCCGTCGATGAAGACGCTGTATTTGACCTCCACCATCTTGTCGATGATCTGGACGCTGGGCGACTTCAACAGCGTGTACCTGCTCACAGGCGGCGGTCCCGCCGACATGACGCATGTGCTCGCCACGCTGGGCATCCGCTACCTGCGCCTGGACCAGGTGGATCTGGCCATGGCCTCGATCGTGGTGGCTTTGCCCATGGTCTTGCCGCTGGTGTATTTCATGATGAAACGTCTCTCCAAATAAAGGCTGCCTCACATGAAACGCATCACCCTCAAATCCGTCACCACCGAAGCCAAGCTGCTGCTGATTGGCCTGCCGGTGCTGTTCTGGACCCTGCTGCCGATCTACCACCTGGTGCTGTTTGCGGTCTCGCCCAAGGACAGCGCCACCAGTGGCAAGCTCTGGCCCGACCACCCGACGCTGCAGAACTTCGATTTCGTGTTCCACCAGAAGCACTTCTATCTGGACCACTTCTGGGTGCAGATGGGCAACTCGCTGCTGATTGCGCTTTCCGTCGGCGTATTGACCTTGTTCATCTCGACCTGTGCGGCCTTTGCCATCAGCCGCCTCAAAGTGCCTGGTGGCCGAACCGTGATGAATCTGGCACTGTTCACCTATTTCATTCCGGCGGCTTTTCTGGCGGTGCCCATGTACAAAACCATGGGCGCTTACGGTCTGCTCAACAGCCAGTGGGCACTGATTTTGGCCATGGTGACGATTGCCTCGCCTTATTGCATCTGGGTGCTCAAGCAGGCATCGGACAAGCTGCCTTTCGAGCTGGACGAAGCCGCCCGCATGGACGGTGCCACGCCCTTGCAGCTGTTTCGCCTGGTGTACCTGCCGCTCATGGTGCCGTCGCTCGTGGCGGTGGGCACCTACTCGCTGCTGCTGGCCTGGAACGAGTACCTCTACGCCTTCTTGCTGTTGTCCAACGACAAGAGCGTGACGGTGGCGGTGGCGCTGGGCAACTTCCTGTCGGCCGACGATTCGCCCTGGGAACTGTTGATGACCACGGGCCTGATCTACGCCTTGCCGCCTGCGGCCATTTACTACGCCTTCAAACGCTACATGGTGTCCGGTCTCACGGCTGGCGCCGTCAAGAGCTGATCTTTTTTCGGGAACTGCAACATGGCATCCGTATCCTTTCGCCAAATCCAAAAATCCTTCGGCAAGGTCGACATCATCCACGGCATCAGCTTTGACATCCACGACGGCGAGTTCGTGGTGCTGGTGGGGCCGTCGGGCTGCGGCAAATCCACCCTGCTGCGCATGCTGGCCGGTCTGGAAGACATCTCCGGTGGCGAGATCGTCATCGACGGCAAGGTGGTCAACGAGCTCGAATCCAAAGACCGCGACATCGCGATGGTGTTCCAGAGCTATGCGCTGTACCCCCACATGACGGTGCGCGAGAACATGGCGTTCAGCCTGCGCCTGCGCAAGGCCGACCAGGCCATGACATCCGAGCGCGTGGCGCACGCCGCCAAGATTTTGAACCTGGAGCATCTGCTCGAACGCTTCCCGCGTGAGCTCTCGGGCGGTCAGCGCCAGCGTGTGGCGATGGGCCGCGCCATCGTGCGTGACCCCAAGGTGTTCCTGTTTGACGAGCCGCTGTCCAACCTGGACGCCAAGCTGCGCGTGGCCATGCGCGCCGAGATCAAGGCCTTGCACCAGCGTCTGAAGACCACCACGGTGTATGTGACGCACGACCAGATCGAAGCCATGACCATGGCCGACCGCATTGTGGTCATGCACGACGGCATCGTCGAGCAGATCGGCACGCCGCTGGAGTTGTTCGACCGTCCGGGCAACCTGTTTGTGGCCCAATTCATCGGTTCGCCGTCCATGAACGTGCTCAAGGGCACGCTGCACACCGAGGGCGGCAACGCTTTCGTCGAAGCCCAGGGTGCCCGTTGGCCAGTCGGCCAGGCGGGCACAGGCCAAAACGGCCAGTCGGTGCATTACGGCATTCGACCCACCGACGTGTCGCTGGGCGCCCAAGGTCAGGGCGTGGCCGCCGAGGTGGTGGTGGTCGAGCCCACGGGGGCCGAAACCGAACTGCTGGTCAAGGTGGGTGAGGCCACACTGGTCATCACCCTGCATGGCCGCACCGACGCCCAGCCGGGCGAAACGGTCTGGCTGCAGGTTGACGCCAGCAAGACGCACCTGTTTGACGGCCAGTCGGAGCAGCGCCTGTGACACAAGCCACTGCGCCCGGTCTGCCACGTCGCGTGGTGGTGATGGGCGTGAGCGGCTGTGGCAAAAGCACCGTGGGCGCCGCTGCTGCTGCCCACCTGGGCTGGCGCTTTGTTGAAGGCGACAGCCTGCACCCCCCCGAGAACGTGACCAAGATGGCCGCAGGCCAGGCGCTCGATGACGAAGACCGTGCGGGTTGGCTTGATGCCCTCGCTGCTCAGTTGGCACAGGCGCGTTGTGCTGGGCAGGGCCTGGTGGTCAGCTGCTCGGCGCTCAAGCGTGCCTACCGCGACCGTCTGCGCGGCGGTGACCCGGACACCCTGTTTGTGTACCTGGCTGGCGAGCAGTCGCTGATCGCATCGCGCATGGCGGCGCGCCAGCACCAGTACATGCCCGCCAGCCTGCTGCAAAGTCAGTTCGCCACCCTGCAGCCGCCCGATCCGGATGAACATGCGCTGCGCCTGAGCATCCTGGAGGCGCCTGCACAGATCACCCAATCCATTGCCCGACATTTGCAGGTTCTGGCCTGCCCGACGACATGATCAATGCATCCACATTCCGACTCGATGGCCGCCTGGCCTTGGTGACCGGTTCTTCCGCTGGCATTGGCCTGGCGATTGCGCGTGGCCTGGCGCAAGCCGGTGCTGCCATCGTGCTCAATGGCCGTCAGGCCGACAAGCTTGAAGCCTCGGCCCAGGCCCTGCGAAAAGAGGGCCACACCGTGCATGTGCAAGGTTTTGACGTGACCGACCCGGCGCAGGTGCGTGATGCGGTGAACGGCATTGAAAAAGACATTGGCCCCATCGAGATTCTGGTCAACAACGCGGGCATTCAGCGCCGCGGACCGCTGCACGAGTTTGCCGAGTCCGACTGGCACGACATCCTGCGCACCAACCTCGACAGCGTGTTTTTTGTCGCGCAGTCGGTGGCCAAGCACATGATCACCCGCCAACGTGGCCGCATCATCAACATCTGCTCGGTGCAGTCCGAGCTGGGCCGTCCTGGCATTTCGCCCTACATGGCCACCAAGGGCGGGCTGAAAATGCTCACCAAAGGCATGGCGATCGACTGGGGGCCGCTGGGCATCAACGCCAACGGCATTGGCCCTGGCTACTTCAAGACCGAACTCAATGAAAAGCTCTACAAGGACGAGACCTTCAGCGGGTGGCTCACCAACCGCACCCCCAGCCGCCGCTGGGGCGAGGTCCATGAGCTGGCAGGCGCGGCGGTGTTCCTGGCCAGCGACGCCTCGACTTTCGTCAATGGCCACATCCTGTACGTGGATGGCGGCGTGACCGCACAACTCTGAAATCAAGGAAACGACATGAAAGCCGTCATCATCCACGCGCCCGAAGACCTGCGCATTGACGCGATTGAAGAAGAACAACCGGGCCCTGGCCAGCTGCAGGTGCGTGTCGCCTTTGGTGGCATTTGCGGTTCGGACCTGCACTACTACCAGCACGGCGGTTTTGGCACGGTGCGCATCAAGGAACCAATGGCGCTGGGCCACGAGATCTCGGGCGTGGTGTCGGCGCTGGGCGCAGGTGTCGAGGGTTTCAGCATTGGCCAGCGTGTGGCGATTTCGCCCTCGCGCCCCTGCTTCAAGTGCCGCTACTGCCAGCTGGGTCAGCACAACCAGTGCCTGGACATGCGCTTTTTTGGCAGCGCCATGCGCTTTCCGCACATCCAGGGCGCCTTCCGCGAAAAGCTGGTCATCGAATCGCACCAGGCGCACCCACTGCGCGCGGGCGTGAGCCTGGCGCTGGCCGCCCTGGCCGAGCCTCTGTCGGTGGGCCTGCACGCCATCAACCGCGCAGGCAGCGTGTTTGGCAAACAAATTCTGGTGACCGGCAGCGGCCCGATTGGCGCCATGCTGATCGCCGCCTTGCGCCGTGCGGGCGCGGCCCGCATTGTGGCGGCCGACCTGAGCGACACGGCCCTGGCTTGCGCCAAGGCCATGGGCGCGGACGAGACCATCAACCTGGCCAGCCACCCTGAAGGCCTGGCGCCTTACGCCAAAGACAAAGGCCAGTTTGACGTGATGTTCGAGGCCTCGGGCAGCGACCGCGCCCTGCGCACCGGCCTGGAAGTGGTGGCACCGCGCGGCGTGATTGTGAGTGTGGGCATGGGCCCGGACGCCAGCTTGCCCATGACGCCCCTGGTGGCCAAAGAACTGGAGCTGCGCGGCACCTTCCGCTTCCACCCCGAGTTTGCGGTGGCGGTGCAGTTCATCAACGAAGGGCTGGTGGACCTGCGCCCCGTCATCTCGCATGTGGTGGGTGTCAACGACGCGGTGCAGGCCTTCAAACTGGCGGGCGACAAAAAGCAGGCCATGAAGGTACAGATCGACTTTGGTGTTGAACCTGCTGGCCTGTAAGGCATGATCGCCGCCTCCCCACAAGGACACACAACATGACGACATTCACCCAGGTGGTGCTCTACACCGACACCGACGGCCTTGCCAAGTTCAAGGACGAAACCATTGCCCTGACCGAAGGCAAGCCCGAAAGCCGCCTGTCGGCCCTGATGGCTTCGGGCGGTTACCAGCTGCGCCACAGCCCGGTGGGCTTTCGCAGCACTTTTCATTGCACGGGCAATCCGCAGTGGGTGTTCATTTTGGGCGGCCAGATGGAAATCGGCCTGCAGGACGGCACCTCCCGCGTGTTTGGCCCTGGCCAGCACTTCTATTCAGCCGACGTGCTGCCGGACGGTGCCACCTTTGACGACAAGGTGCACGGCCACTGGAGCCGCCAGGTCGGGGCTGACCCGCTGGTCACGCTGTTCGTGCGCGGTTGACCAGAAAATCCCCGATGGCCTGGGCCACGGTTTGTGGCTGATCGCGGTGCGGGCTGTGCCCACATTGCGGCAACTTCAGCAACTGCGCATGCGGCACGGCCCGTGCGATGTCGTCGATCTGGGCCATGGTGCCGTAGGGGTCGTCTTCACCCTGGATGGCCAGCAGCGGCGCTGCGATGGCTGAAATCTCGCGCCGGATGTCGTAGCGGCGAAATGCATCGCTGAGCCAGATGTCGTTCCATTGCCAGAAGGCGCCGTCCACATCGGCATGAAAGGGCACCAGCCGTTCGCGCAGGGGGCCGTTTTCAAACGCCTCGCGTGCCGCAGCAATCGACGTGACCGATACGTTTTCGACCACCACATGTGGTGCCATGACCAGGCAGGCCGCCACCGGGTGGTGCGCCGCATGCAGCAAGGCGATGGTGCCACCGTCCGAATGGCCCAGCACCACCGGACGCTCAATGCCCAGGGTGCGCAGCAACTCGGGCAGCACCTGCAGTGCTTCGCGGTGCATGTAGTCTGGCTGCAGTCGGCCGCTGCCGCGCGCATCGGCGCGGGGGCTCGATTGGCCGTAACCCTGGCGCGAATACACCAGGCCTGGCATGCCCAGCTGTGCACACAAACGCGCCGGCCAGTCGCGCCACAGGGCCACACTGCCCAGGCCTTCGTGCAAAAACACCACCACAGGGCGATCGGCTGGCCCCGGCAGGCACACAACCTCCAGATCCACACCCAAAACCTGCGTTTTCCTGGTCTCTGTGACGTTCATCAAAGCCTTTCAGCCTAGGTTCAGATGGCCCCGTTTACACTTGCGGGCGTTCCCGAAAGCCCAGCTGTGACCCGTTATTTCCGCATTTTTGCCTGTTTTGCTCTTTTTGCCTGTCTCTTGGGCGTGGCCCAGGCCGCCGCACCGGTGTTTGTCCTCAATTCGCTCGACGGCAACGTCAGCGTGATCAACCCCGATGGCTGGCACGAGATCCGGCGCATTCCCACCGGCAAGGAGCCGCACCATCTGTACATGACGCCCGACGAAAAATCGGTCATCGTGGCCAATGCACTGGGCGACTCGCTGACCTTCATCGACCCCCGCACCGCCGAGATCCAGCGCACGATCACCGGCATTCTGGACCCCTACCAGCTGCGCTTTTCGCCCGACATGAAGTGGTTTGTGACGGCGGCCAACCGCTTGAACCATGTGGACATTTACCGCTGGGATGGGCAAAACCTGCAATTGGCCAAACGCATTGCCACCGGCAAGACCCCCAGCCACATCTGGATCGACAGCAAAAGCACCACGCTGTGGGCCACCATGCAAGACAGCGATGAGTTGGTGGCCATTGATTTGGCCACCCAGACCCTCAAGAGCCGTGTACCCACTGGCCCCATGCCGGCCGACGTGTTTGGCACGCCCGACGACAAGATGCTGCTGGTGGGTCTGACGGGCGCCGAGGGCGTGGACGTGTTCGATGTGAGCAGCGGTACCCCGCGCAAGCTGCGCAACCTGCCCACAGGCAAGGGCGCGCACGCCTTTCGCGCTCTGGGCGACAGAAAGCATGTCCTCGTGAGCAACCGTGTGGCCAACACCATCAGCCAGATCGACTACACCAGCTTGCAGGTGGTGGCTGAGTTTCCTGGCCCCTCTGGCCCGGACTGCATGGAAGTGAGTGCCGATGGCAAGACCATCTTGCTGGCCTCGCGCTGGGCCCGCAAACTGACCGTGATCGACATCGCCAGCCGCAAGGTGGTGCGACAGGTGCCGGTGGGCAAGTCGCCGCACGGGGTTTGGACGCTTGACCATGCGGGGCGCTGGTAAGTTTGTTGCTGCACTGACGCTGGCGGCCACCGCACAGGCCGGGGCCAGCTGTGACCGACCGGTTTACCTGACTTTTGACACCGGCCACATGGGTGTGGCCCCGCACATTGCACAGGTCTTGCAGCGCCAGCAGGTGCGCGTCACCTTTTTTGCAGCCGACGAGAAAACCCGCGAAGGCGACGGCACGCTGGGAGCGCACTGGGCCAGCTGGTGGCGCGAACGCGCCCGCGAAGGCCATGCCTTTGCCAGCCACACCTTGGACCACGCGTATTGGCGAGGCGACGCGCCTGGCGGTGGTTTTCGCATCCGTCCCAGCAGCGGTGCACAGGCAGGGCAAGACCTGCGCTGGCAGGCTGCCGACTATTGCGCCAACCTGGACCAGGCCTCCAGGCGTTTGCAGCAGCTCACCGGGCAAGCGCCCCTGCCACTGTTTCGCGCGCCCGGGGGCAAACATTCGCCCGCCTTGCTGGCGGCGGCGCAGGTTTGCGGTTACCGCCATGTGGGCTGGGCCGATGCCGGCTTTCTGGGCGACGAGTTGCCCAGCGACAAATACCCCAACGACCGCCTGCTCCAGCAGGCACTGCAACGCATCCGGCCGGGCGACATCTTGATGGCGCACCTGGGCATCTGGTCGCGGCAAGACCCCTGGGCGCCTGCGGTGCTGGAGCCGCTGATCGAAGGCCTCAAGGCCAAAGGCTTGTGTTTTGCCACCCTGCGTGAACACCCGGCCTACCGCGACTGGGTGCAAACGCACCCCCTGGCCTTGCACTGAAACCCATGGACACCTTGACCGACCTGTTTGCCCTGGCCCAGGAGTGGCTGTATGAGACCGCTGTGCAGCCCCTGGCCGTGTGGCTGGGCTTGTCCAACATTCTGGAGGTGGCCTACGAGGGCACGGGCTGGCTGCTGGTGGGTTTGTTGCAGATCGTGCTCATGCTGGTGTTGATTGCGCCGCTGCAGCGTCTGTGGCCGGTGGCGCCTGTGCGCGACCACGCAGCCGTGCGGGTGGACGTGCTCTACACCCTGATCCACCGCCTGGGCTTGTTCAGGCTGGCCATGTTTTTCACGTTCGATGTGCTGTTCGAGCAAGGCCTGGGCGAGCTGCGCAGCATGGGTTTGCCCACTTTCCATCTTGACCAGCTGTGGCCCGGGGTGACGGACCAGGCGCTGGTGAGCTTTGTGATTTACCTGGTGGTGTTTGACCTGGTGAACTACGGGATCCACCGGGCCCAGCACCAGTCGGGCCGCTGGTGGGCGCTGCATGCGCTGCACCATGCGCAACGCGAACTGTCGATGTGGAGCGACAACCGCAACCACCTGCTCGACAGCATCGCGGTCAGCCTGATCCTGTCGGCGGTGGCTGCGCTCATTGGCGTGGGGCCAGGCCAGTTTGTGGCGCTGATCGCGCTGGGGCAACTGAGCGAAAGTCTGCAACACGCCAACCTGCGCTGGTGGTTTGGTCCGGTGGGCGAGCGGCTGTGGGTCAGCCCGCGTTTTCACCGACGCCATCACAGCGTAGGCATCGGCCATGAGTCCGACAGCCATGGCCATCCAGTCTTGGGTGGGTGCAACTTCGGGGTGCTCTTGCCCTGGTGGGACATGCTCTTTGGCACCGCCGATTTTGCGCTGCGCTACGAGGACACCGGTGTGCGCGACCAGGTGGAGCAAGGTCGCGACTATGGCCAAGGCTTTTGGGCGCAGCAATGGCTGGGCGTGCTGCGCTTGCTGGGGCGTGGCTGATTGACAACTCGGCACAACTTGTCTCGGCCGGTTCCGATTTGCAACGCACAATGGCCACTTCTTTCATTTTTGCCAAAGGACCGCCATGAACAAAAACCTGATTGCCCTGACGCTGGCCATGCTGGGCGCTGCTGCCACTTCTGCCTTTGCCCAAGCCACCCCGGCAATGCCTGCCGCTCCTGCCACCCCGGCTGCAGCCGCTGCGGGCCACTGCGAAGCCCATGCCGCCGAAAAGAAACTGGCCGGTGCGGCCAAGAATTCGTTCATGAAAAAGTGCGAACGCGAAGCTGGTGCTGTGCAACCCAACGCCAGCCAGGAAGCCTGCGAGAAAACCGCTGCCGAGAAGAAGCTGGCTGGTGCCGCCCGCAACAGCTTCGTGACCAAGTGCGTGAAGGACGCTGGTGCGGCCAAGTGAGCTGACGCACTGCCCCCCGACGCTGCCTCGAGGGCTTCGGTCTTCGGGGCTTTTGGGGCTTTGGGGGGCCCATGCCAAGTGGCAGGTCTGCTGCTAAGCTCCCGACATGCGCTTGTTTTTGGATTCATTCTGGCGGGCCTGTTTTTATTGCCTGCATCCGCGTGTCATCGTCTTGTCCCTGCTGCCGCTGGGTCTGATGGTGGTGCTGTCGGCTGCGCTGGGTTACTGGTTTTGGGACAGTGCGGTGGGCAGTGTGCAGGCCTGGCTGGAGGCGTCGAGCCTGCTCAATGTGGTCTGGAGCTGGTTTGAGCGCGTGGGGGTGTCCAACCTCAAGACAGTGGTGGCGCCGCTGGTGGTCATTTTCACGGCCACGCCGGTGGTGGTGATCGCGGCGCTGATGGCGGTGTCGCTCTTCATGACGCCCGCGCTCACGCGCCATGTGGCTGAGCGGCGTTTTGCACAGATGGAGCGCAAGCAAGGGGGCAGTTTCTGGCAAAGCCTGGGCTGGAGTTTGCTGTCGGTGCTGCTGGCGCTGGGCGCCATGCTGCTCACCTTGCCCCTGTGGCTGGTGCCGCCACTGGCCATGGTGCTGCCCGCACTCATCTGGGGCTGGCTGACCTACCGCGTGATGGCTTTTGATGTGCTGGCCGAGTTCGCCAGCCGTGAAGAGCGCCACCAGCTGCTGGCCCAGCATCGCCTGGGTTTGCTCACCGTGGGCGTGGTCACCGGTCTGATGGGGGCCGCGCCGAGCGTGGTGTGGGCTTCGGGCGCCTTGTTCGCCGCTGCTTTTGTCATTCTCATTCCGGTGGCGATCTGGATCTACATGCTGGTGTTTGCCTTTGCCTCGCTGTGGTTTGCGCACTTGGCATTGACCGCGCTGCACGAGCTGCGCCGCGATGCCCGCCCGCATATGGCCCGCGATGTGATCGACGTGCCTGCCACCCGTTTGCCCGAACCCCCTCATGTTGCCCAGCGACTGGCCGATCCCCATGACCAACCCGAACACCGACAAAACACCTGAGGCCGCGCTGCGTGTGGGCCTGATCATCATTGGCGACGAAATCCTGTCGGGCAAGCGCGCCGACAAGCACCTGCCCAAGTTCATCGAGATTTTGGCCGCGCGTGGCCTGCAATTGGCCTGGGCCGAATACCTGGGCGATGACCCGGTGCGCATCACCGACAGCCTGCGCCGGGCTTTTGCCACTGGTGATGTGGTGTTCTCTTGCGGCGGCATTGGTGCCACGCCCGATGACCACACGCGCCAGTGCGCAGGCAAGGCGCTGGGCAAGCCGCTGGCATTGCACCCCGAGGCCGAGCGTTGGATTCGCGAACGCATGCAGGACACCGCACGCGAGCAGGGCGTGCCTTACGAGCCTGACCGTGCCGACAACGTGCACCGCCTGAACATGGGGGTGTTTCCTGTGGGCTCGGACATCATCCCGAACCCGTACAACAAAATCCCTGGCTTCACGTGCAGAAACCTGAGCCTGAGCGGCGCCGGGCCGTCCCAAGCCGCGAGCGCCCCCTCGGGGGGCAGAGAGCCACACGCAGTGGGCGAACGTGGGGGCATCCATTTCTTGCCTGGATTCCCGGTCATGGCCTGGCCGATGGCCGAATGGGTGCTGGACACGCACTACGCAGCGCATTTCAGAACGCAGGCCCAAGTCGAAAAATCCATCATCCTGTTTGGTGCGATGGAGTCCACCCTCACGCCTCTGATGGAGCGCATCGAAGCGCAGCATCCCGCCATCAAGGTGTTCAGCCTGCCCAGCGTGGATCACCCGAAGTGGGGCCGCCACATTGAACTGGGCGTCAAAGGGGCGCCGGACGATGTGACTGCGGCCTATGCCACGCTGCTGACGGGGCTGCAGGCCTTTGATCTTGAAAAAGGCCCTGAGTTGGTGCGCTAATCCTTGTTGCACCAATAAGGTGCATAATTGCACCAAAATAGGGTTATCCAAGGCGTTAAAAATTTGCTTTTGAGCCCATGAAAACAGGCCCGTACAAGGGAAAATCAAGGTTTCGCCCCAAGGGTGCAGAGCGGTTGTGCTGGCACAGAAACTGCAAAGACCCGGGCACCTGATTTCAACCCCCAGCCTTACCAGGAGATTCTGATGGCCAAGACCGTCGCAGACGTGATGAAGATGGTGAAAGACAACGAAGTCAAGTTCGTTGACTTCCGTTTCACCGATACCCGTGGCAAGTGGCAGCACATCACCGTGCCCGTGTCCCAGTTCGACGAAAGCAAGTTCGAAGACGGTCAGGCCTTTGACGGTTCTTCGATCGCCGGCTGGAAAGGCATCGAAGCCTCTGACATGTTGTTGATCCCCGACGCCAACAGCGCTTTCGTGGACCCCTTCTTCGAAGAAGTCACCCTGGTGCTGATCTGTGACGTGATCGAGCCCACCGATGGCAAGGCCTACGAGCGCGATCCCCGCTCGATTGCCAAGCGCGCCGAGGCCTACCTCAAGCAAGCCGGCCTGGGCGACACCGCCTACTTCGGTCCCGAGCCCGAGTTCTTCCTGTTTGACGACGTGCGCTGGAGCACCGAGCCGAACAACACTTTCTACGCCATCGACGAAGCCGAAGCGCCCTGGAACAGCGGCACCAAGGTTGAAGGCGGCAACAGCGGCCACCGCAACCGCGTCAAGGGTGGCTACTTTCCCGTGCCCCCGGTCGACAGCACGCACGACATGCGCAGCGAGATGTCCCTGATCCTCGAATCGATCGGCATCCCCGTTGAAGTGCACCACCACGAAGTGGCTGGCGCTGGTCAGTGCGAAATTGGCACCAAGTTCAGCACGCTGGTCGAGCGCGCCGACTGGACGCTGATGCAGAAGTACGTGATCCACAACGTGGCCAACGCCTACGGCAAGACCGCCACCTTCATGCCCAAGCCCTACGCCGGTGACAACGGCTCCGGCATGCACGTCCACCAGTCGATCTGGAAGGATGGCAAGAACCTGTTCGCCGGCAACGGCTACGCTGGCCTGTCCGACACCGCCCT
>JACCEE010736981.1_pt1 | contig 56346 bp, 44 predicted proteins | sample 7449931 | NCBI WGS metagenome assembly JACCEE01 (sample SAMN15323457, study PRJNA562643) | freshwater metagenome | isolation source: river surface water | place: USA:Blue River Watershed | collected 2017-08-19 | reverse complement strand
GTTGTTTTATCCATTGATATGATTCTAATTCCCCAGCAGATAAAGCTAAATCCCCTGAAATCACAATAGCATCTAAAGGCATATTTTGAAGAATAGTGAGCACCCGCAAAAATTGCGGACGCGAACAAACTTTAATTTCAGGATGAATTTGTTGATGTGGCGAAATATGAATGTCGCTAATTTGAGCAATACGCAATTTTTCAGGCATAGGCGATGTTTACAAACCTAAAGGTTGTACTCCTATCGTAGTTAAAACTTTTCTTACAAAAATCCATTTTATTTTTTTATTTAGGTATTACGCGATTGATTAACAAGGAGTGCAATCGCTTTAGCTATTGCGCGGGTTGCCGAGAACTAAACAACTCAAGTCTGGTGATAGCTTCAAATTAAAACAAAGACTTAATAATTTTTTTCAAAAATGAGCAGGTCTGCTAATTGTAATAGCTAAAGCGATTGCACTCCTCATTTTAACTGCGTAACTCCTATCAAATAATAGAAAAAAGTGCATAATTTCTATTTTTTATTTGTTAACAACACTTTCATCATTTTCTTCACATTCTAAATTGAATATTTGATTTTTGCCGGCTTCTTTTGCTTTATACAGTGCATTATCAGCGGTTTGCAACAACGCTTTAATCGTTAAATGTGGGTTTGGAATGCTGCCTGTAACACCAATACTTAATGTCACATGTAATAATGGTGAACCACAATGATATAAATTTAATTGATGTATTGCTTGTTGAATATTATTAGCAACCCGTATTGCTTTAGCGGGTAGATAGTTTGGCAAAATTACGGCGAATTCTTCACCACCATAACGTGCCGCAAGTCCTAAAGGTGAAGGTGTATTATGTTTAATGGCTTGAGCAATTTGTTTTAAACAATCATCACCCTGTAAATGACCATAAGTATCATTATATTTTTTGAAATAATCAATATCGCACAATAGAACCGAAAGATATTGCTGTTTTTCTCGCATTTCTGCCCACGTTTGTTGTAAATATTCATCAAAACGACGGCGATTAGCAATCAGGGTTAATCCATCTAAATTAACCAGTTCTTTTAAAAGTGTATTGGCAGTTTGTAATTCAGATTCAACACGTTTACGCTCTTTTATTTCTTGTTGCAAAATTTCATTTTGTTCTCGTAAACGTGCTTGTAAATCTTGCAGCATTAAATGGGTACGAATGCGAACTAAAACTTCTTCACGCTGGAAAGGCTTCGTAATATAATCTACTGCCCCAATATTAAAGCCATACACTTTATCGCGAATATCTGTTAATGCGGTGATAAAAATCAAGGGAATATCGCGCGTAGATTCTTGATTTTTTAAGCGTTTGCAAGTCTCAAAACCATCTAAACCAGGCATCATGACATCCATCAAAATGAGATTAGGTTTCTCTATTTGACTGATTTGTAAAGCAGATTCTCCATTTTGTGCAATGAACACTTCATACTGATGATTATCCAAAAGATCGAATAACACACCAATATTGAGTGGAGTGTCATCTACGACAAGAATTTTTGGTTTTTGCGCGGTCGCGGTATTCATTTTTTCTTAAAAACAGTATTTTTTTGTAAAAACTAAGGATTTTTTAATAAGCGTAAACGTGCCATTAACAGTTCCCAAGCAAATAAAAATAAAAATAAGCACCCCCAAAACTTACTCAAATCTTCAGCAGATAAGCGTAAAAAGGCATGACTCGGTAATTTTGCATCAACAAGCGTCATTACGCCAAACATAAATGCACCTGCATAAAGAAAAGCTAAGCTGCGATAATTGCGTGACCCCAAACGCCCAAGATGAAGTAAGGCGACTAATTCCATTAATCCTAACACTAACAGCAAATATGCGTCATCAGCATGTAACCAGCGTCCTAAACGCTCATGCACCATGAAACGTTCATCAAACCCCAAATAGAAAAATAGCAGCAATTGTGAAAGGCAGAATAGCCATTCATTGGGTTCTTTTTGTCTGTCAATACTACTTAAATTAACCGCAAATAATAAAGCAGCTCCCCAGAGCAAAGCGTAACCTAGGGTAGTATTTACTGCATAAAAAGGAACTGCATTTTGTCCTATATCGGTAAAAAATTGCCGTGCAAATTCTTGAGAAGTAAAAGCTTCTACTGTCATTAAAATACAGGTATAAATTGCTGCTGCAATTAACAACAGAGTTGTTTTTGAAGACATATAAAGTGTTCCAAGCGGCGAGTAAAAAGACAATAAAATTTAACTGCAATGCAATAACAGTGTAGATTATATCCTTAATTGTCCTTTTGTTATCCATCAATTCTTTAGAATTGAAAATGCAAATAGTTGACCAACCGAAAATTAAAAAATTGTTTTTAGTCTAAATATATCACTAAGTTTGGGATATTTTAAAAATACAAAAGCATAATGCTGCACTGCGATTCTAAAAAAATTACCCCCAATGATTGGGGGTAATTTAATAACTTCTATACTTAGCACAAAAAATTAATGTCTTTTTATTAACGATTAATGCCCCAATCCTTATCTTTTTCTGCAATTTGATTATCTAATTGCATTTCTACTAGCTGTGCTTGATGTTCATCTTGTCCTAGCATATCAGGCGTGACTAAAATAATACCGCTATCAGTGACATGAAAACGTCGTCTATCTTCTTCAACATTTTCACCAATAACGGTATTTGCTGGAATTTTACAACCTTTATCAATCACGGCGCGGGTAATTCTGCAATGTCGCCCAATTTCTACATCTGGTAAAATCACAGATTCAGAGACGTGACTCCAAGAACGCGCCATAACATTGCTAAATAACAAAGATTTATGAATATGTGAGCCTGAAATAATAGAACCGCCTGATACTAAAGAATCCACTGCCATCCCACGCCGTCCCTCGTCGTTAAAAACAAATTTAGCGGGTGGAGTTTGTTCTTGATATGTCCAAATAGGCCATTCTTTATCATATAAATTTAAAGTAGGCGTTACTTCTGTCAATTCAATATTGGCTTTCCAATAAGAATCGATTGTACCAACATCTCGCCAATAAGCTTGACGGTCTTCACCTGTTTTTTTGTCTTTTTCGCGGAAAGGATGGGCAAAAACGCGCCATTTCTCAATGATAGACGGAATAATATCCTTGCCAAAATCATGACTAGAGTTAGGATTCTGACTATCAATCAACAGTTGTTTATATAAAAAAGCCGTGTTAAAAACATAAATTCCCATTGAAGCTAAGGCATGATTAGGGTCATTGGGTAAAGGTGTAGGTTGTTGTGGTTTTTCTTGGAAACGTACAACCCGATGATTATCATCAATTTGCATCACCCCAAAGCCCGTCGCATCGGCTAATGGCACTTCAATACAACCGACAGTCATATCCGCTTTATTTTCATGATGCGATTTTAACATTTCGCCATAATCCATTTTATAAATATGGTCTCCAGCTAAAATCAAAATATATTCAGGATTATAACTACGAATAATATCAATGTTTTGGAAAACAGCATTAGCTGTCCCAGCATACCATGAGGTTTCATCTAAACGTTGTTGCGCGGGCAATAACTCTACAAAAGCACTAGAACCTTCGCCGCGTGAAAACCCCCAACCTTTTTGAATATGGCGAATTAAAGAATGTGATTTATATTGTGTAACAATCCCAATTTTATTAATTTGTGAATTGAGGCAATTAGACAAAGGAAAATCAATAATTCTAAATTTTCCCCCAAATGGAACAGCAGGCTTAGCGCGCCAATTGGTTAATGCGCCTAAACGTGAACCCCGTCCACCTGCTAAAATGAGTGCCATTGTTTTGCTAATCATTTTACTAATAAAGCGTGCTTCTCGTTCCATTGAATTCTCTCTTGGTAAAAATAAATTAAATACGATGCTTATAAACGCATTACATCTTTCTATTGTTATAGTAACGAGCATTCCACATAAATACATTAACTATCATCATATTTTTGCTACTTTCCCAGTCACCTAAAATTGTTTATCAAACAAAATAACAGAATAAAACATCTATGCTCCGCGCTGCTTCAGAAACGATTATTTATAAAACTCAATTTAAAGATACGCTTATTCGGAAAAACAGCTTAAAAATCCTCAATTGGAATATTGCAAAACAATGTTCACATCAGCAATGGGTAAGTGATTTTAAACAAATTATTGCACATCACCATCCAGATTTACTCTTTATGCAAGAAGTTCGCTTGCAAAATTGTATGCAAACATTACTTGGACAACATCAATTAGGCTGGGTTTTTGCACCCAATTTAATAGAAACGTTTCACCAAAGTTATGCGGGTGTCATGACCAGTTCTTATATTCGCCCTGTTAATAGCCAGCCTTTAATGACTAAACATGCAGAACCGATTAGTAATACGCCTAAAGTTTCTTTAATTGTAGAATATCAATTTGCTAATCAACTTCCTTTATTAACAGTCAATACACATGCAATTAATTTTGTCACTACTAAAAAATTTAGACAAGAATTACAGCATTTAGAACTAAGTTTAATGCAGCATCAAGGTGCAATTGTATTAGCAGGAGATTTTAATACATGGAATCAACAGCGTTTAGAAGCATTAACTGCAATGACACATCGTTTAAAATTAAAAGCCGTGAATTTTAAACATCGTGAACCTTATGGTTTACAACGATGGCTAGGAATGCCACCGCTTGACCACGTTTTTTATCGCGGTATTACTGAAAAAGAAAAAGGTGCACATATTCTGCATCAAATAGATTCATCCGACCATAAACCTATGATTGTAGAGTTTAATGTATAGAGAAATAATTGAAAATTCATTTATTTTTCTTTTGATACTTGTTAAATAGAGCATAAAAATTATGAAACTGTTTTTTTCTAAAATCTTAGTTTTCAGTTTAATAAGTAACTATTGTTTTGCAGAAAGCTGTAAATCGCTACCGATTCCAACTGAATTAACCAGCTTGAATTGTCGCGCTTTTAATTATCAACAAGCGTGTAGTCAATTATGTGTGATTAGCACCAACGAAGAATCCCATTGGTTTTTATTTAGTCCGCATAATTACACTTTGAAGTTAGATATTACTTCTTCTTTTCTCAATGTCACTGATTTCCAAATTTCCCCCAATCAACAATGGTTAGCAGTTGCTTCTATTGGTGAAGGACACCCTGCACTTGATATTTTTCCACTACCGCCATTATTAGCACAACAAACAGTTGAAGCACGTTATAGTATCAATCCGTATCCTGGCAGTGTTGATATAGAACAATGGCAAGATGCTACACATTTGCAAATCAATACTGACCGCTGGTTACCTTATAACGCGCCATTACGCGATGAATATTTCACAATTTTTGTGCTTAATGTAGAAACTGGCGAATACAGCACAGAAGATAAAACGCTGCAAAATCCCATTGAATATTACAAAGACTGGTTAAAAACTGTAAAAGAAGAATGGGATAAGCAACAAATTTTAGAAGTATTAACCAAACTACACCCCTTACCTGCGCCCGCCGCGCCGCCGTTACAAGGTTCACCCACGCGGGAAGGGCTGGAAAAACAAGAGAAAAATGGAAGTGTTAGTAAATAAATCCGAGTTCGGCGAGATATTTCTTGCAGATTGGACATGTCTCAATAGACCTACAAGGTTTTAAAAACCTTGCAGGTCTTTGTTTTAATTTGAATAGCTCGCTAAGTTTTAGCAGGTATTTTCTACTCAACCCGCGTACGATTAGATTTTTTAAACTTGAAATTATTAGGGTGTAAAAGCTGTTTTAATTCTTCTAAAGCATAAGACGCTTGCACTGGAATATGCACCAAAGCAATTCCCGCTTCGGCAAAAGTGGCGTTCACAAATTTATCGCGCGCTTTACGGTCGCCCCGTTGATGAGAAGCATCATCTAATTCCACCGCACATACAATCGCTAAATTTTTTTTATGGCACAATACAAAATCAACATGTTTACCGCTGATTTTATTAAACACTTTCCAGAAATTGGGGTCGTTTTGATTTAACGATTTATTGACTTGAATCACATCAGCAATGCGCACTTTAGCAAATACATAATAGTGTTCGTTAACCGCTTCGTGTAAGGTAAAAAAAAACTTAGTTTCCGTCGGCGTGCATAAAAAATGACGCGACTCATAAGTTTTTGCACGGTTTATTACGCTTTTACCTTTTCTCCAAACCGTCACTACAAGCAATAACGTTAAAGCAATCACACTGCCCCAAAACGCATAAAACAAGCCCTGTGGCAATGTAATTAACTTTGTCCAACTCCACGTTATAAAATGAAAAAACGAATTATCCAACCTTTGCCGCTCTTAATTTATTTTCACGTTCTACTAATAAATCCGCTAAATAAAAATACGCATCTTTCCATGCGACAATCGTTTCTTCTGTCACCGCTTTACCCAATACTTCACGCACCGCTTGTAAAAAAGAATGCCCTAACATGGGATAATGACCAGGATGCACATCAGCTACCGTATGTTTAGATGCAGTATGTGCTAACATGTTGTCAAGAATTTCCAAATTATCAATATTATCGCAATAAGCCAAAATAAAAGTTGCAAGACGTTTGGGCTGTTCTTCTGAAAAATTAGCAAACAAAATTTTCGTTTGAGGATATTGCGCAAACATAAGTTCGTAAGTACGCTCAGCAATTTTCTCACCGTGTGCCTGTAATAATGGCAAGGTTGCTTTCACTAACATTTTATTTTGCTCAGAAAGGCTCATACGTTTTTCCTTGTTTAAGTAAAAGAACGGGTATTATGCAATACTGCTACATTTATGAAAATAATGATGTCTGCTAAAAACTTACTTAAAAACATTTTTGGTTATGATGCTTTTAGAGGCGAGCAACAGGCAGTCATTGAACACATTCTACAAGGTGGTGATGCACTGGTGTTGATGCCTACGGGTGGAGGTAAATCACTTTGCTATCAAATTCCAGCACTTATGCGGTCAGGAGTAGCGATTGTAATTTCCCCATTAATCGCTTTGATGCGTGACCAAGTAGAAGCATTACTACAATTAGGCATTCGCGCCGCATTTCTTAACTCTAGTTTATCACAAGCACAAGCCACTGAGGTGATGCGCAAGTTATATCGTCACGAATTGGATTTGCTTTATATCGCGCCTGAACGCTTGATGACTGAACGTTTTTTAAATTTTTTAGAAACGACAGACATTGCTTTATTCGCCATTGATGAAGCGCATTGTGTATCGCAATGGGGGCATGATTTCCGCCCTGATTATGTGCAACTGTCTATTTTAGCAGAGCGTTTTAATCATGTACCACGAATTGCTTTGACGGCAACCGCCGACGCATTAACGCGCCGCGAAATTTGCCAACGCTTAGGTTTGGAACATGCCAAAATTTTTGTGACAGGATTCGACCGTCCCAATATTTGCTATCGGGTGGTGGAAAAAAACAATGCTCGCAAACAGTTACTAGACTTTCTAAGTCAAGAACATCGAGGCGATGCTGGCATTATTTATTGTCTCAGTCGGCGAAAAGTGGAAGAAACTGCCGAATGGTTAAATTTACAAGGCTGGAAAGCTTTACCGTATCACGCAGGGCTGGCAACCGAAGTACGCAATTTACATCAAACCCGCTTTTTGCGCGAAGAAGGCATTATTATTGTCGCTACGATTGCCTTTGGCATGGGCATTGATAAACCCAATGTGCGTTTTGTGGCACATTTAGATTTACCCAAAAGCATAGAATCTTATTATCAAGAAACTGGACGGGCGGGGCGCGATGGATTGCCCGCCAATGCGTGGCTTGCCTATGGTTTGCAAGACGTGGTGAAACTGCGCGAAATGCTGCAAGCTTCAGAAGCGAATGAACAACATAAACGCATTGAACAGCACAAATTAGATGCCATGCTGGGATTTTGTGAATTAACTTCTTGTCGGCGACAAACTTTATTAGCTTATTTTGGTGATGAATTAGCTGAACCGTGCGGACATTGTGACACCTGTTTAACGCCCGTTGCGACTTGGGATGGTACTGTGGTTGTGCAAAAAGCGTTATCGACAATTTATCGCACAGGGCAACGTTTTGGCACAGGCTATATTATCGACGTATTGCTCGGACATCAAACTGAACGAATTTTAAACTATAAACATCATCAACTTAGCACATTTGGTATTGGTAAAGAACTCAACGCCGACCAATGGCGGTCAGTATTACGACAAATAATTGTCGCGGGCTATGTCACGGTAGAAGTAGAAGGGCATTGGACACTCAGTTTAACCGAAGCCGCTCGCCCCATTTTGCGCGGTGAAAAAGCGGTATTGTTGCGCAAAGAATCCAAACCTAGTCGCGCCCAAACTAAAAACGCTGATAAAGAAACTTTAAGCGGCGTTGATAAACTGTTACTTGAAGCCTTAAAACAAAAACGTTCAGAATTAGCCCAAGCGCAAAATGTGCCGTCTTATGTGATTTTTCACGATAGCACTTTAGAACAAATGGTCGTTTATCGTCCGCAAACCTTGCTTACTTTGGGACAATTGCACGGTATAGGTGAAAAAAAATTAGAACGTTATGGTATGCAATTCATAGATATTATTGATAAATTTGAACAATATGCTGAATTAGACTTATCAGAAACTGAGACCCACACCTTGCAATTGTGTCAAGCGGGTTTATCTATAGAGCAAATTGCGGCTCATCGTCAATTGAAAATTTCAACGATTTACGGACATTTAGCAAAAGCGATTGGGCAAGGCATGATAGCCCTGCAAGACATTGTGCCTTTAGAAGACTATCAACTGGCTGAGATTGAACAAACTTTTGAAGAATTGGAAGGTTTGCAACTTAATGCGTTGAAGCCCATTTATGAAGCGTTAGAAGGACGTTATGACTATGAAATTTTACGTTGTGTTAAAGAACATTTACAATTCACGATGAATCAACAATAATTCAAAATCTTTCTTCTTTCACTACTTTCTTTTTGCTTATGAGTCAGAAATATTCTTTTCAAGATATTAATGAATACAATGTCATTAAAATTTCCTCTAGTCTTGCTTTATCGACTATCTATTTGCTTAAATATTTTCTTTTATTGATTGCTTTACCGATTCTACTTAAATTCCCAGGAATGGAAGAAGCAGCAAAAGCAGTTCTACCTTATATTGAACAGTTTGCCAAAGAACATATTAACCTACTTTTATTACTTTCTTCTATTCCTGCTTTATTTGTATTTGTTGCGATGTTTAAACGTGTTCCTTCCACGTTATCGCCTTTTTTGCGTAAAGTATGGCAACAAGGACGAATTATTTTATTAGTTTCGGTTATAGTGGATTTAGTATTGCTCGGGATTTTCTTATTGACTGGAATTAAGAAATTGAATGAAGTTTTAATTCTGATTTTCTACCTAGATATTTTAGTTGCTTGGTATTTATTTAAATCCAAACGGGTAAAAGATACCTTTGCTGAATTTCCTGAATATAAAAAGCCCGTTAAATAACATTAGCTAAAACAAAAACTTGCTAGGTAGGGTGGAATAGCAAAGCGTATTCCACCATGAAGCTCTGCCCAAGTTGAGGAAAACAGAGGATAACCCAAACGGTGGAATACGGCTTGCGCCTATTCCACCCTACATTTGCGCTTAATCGAATTCAGCTTACTTCTCATTTTCCCCAGTCAATTTTTGCAACTCCTGTTTAGCTTTGCTATCTAATGGATAATATTGCAAAATTTGTTGCAAAGTTTGGCGTGCTAAAGCTATTTGTTTTTTCTGCAAATAAAGCTGTACCAATGTATGATAAAAAATAGGTTGTGGCTGAACTTGAATAGCACGTTGCAGAAAATAAATTGCAGTCAAATACTGCTTTTGGCGTATTGCTAAACGCGCTAAACCATGCAATGCCCCTACATTTTCCATCTGTTCATTTAAAATCTGCTGAAAATAATATTGAGCAATATCATTATGCTGTTCTTGTTCATAATACAACGCCGTTTCTAGCCATTGTTGATAACGATGTTGTGAATGTTTGTCGCATACAATTCTTTGAAATACTTGCCATATCTCTTGCGCACTCAAATTTTCCCATAAACGTGAAACTTCTGTTGTTGGGATATTTTTATCATTAATATGCCGCCCAAAATAAGCCGTTTTTTCAGCTCCTTTTAATAAAATACCTTGTATAGTTGGATAATATGAAACTCGTAATGACGGGGGAATGGTACTAAAACAAACAACGCTACTAATATCTAACGCATCGGCTAAATGATAAATAACTGTATCAACACAAATTAATTTATCCATTCGTAACAATAACGCAGCAAGATGCAAAATAGAATGAGAAACTTCTGCAAAACGGTGTAATCGCGAATGATGTTTTAATTGTGGATGTTCTAATGTTTCAGTTAATGCTAATGCACAAATGACATGTACTTGTACATTGCTCAATAATTCAATTAATAAACGTTGTTGTTGTTCTACAGGGATAGAACGTACTGATGCACTCGCGGTAGGATGAAATAAAATTAACTCAATATTTTTTTGGTTTCTTAAAGTTTGTAATGGCAATAAAGCAACATCTATCGTTTGTTGAATAGAAATAGGTAAAGTTAAACAATTACGTTTTGCAATAGAAGGAATTAAAAAAGGTGGAATACCAAAACAATAAAGAAAAAAATCAATCATAGGCATCGTATTTAAAGCATCAACGGCTTTATGTGCTAGCCCTGAAAAATCAAAAAACGCATCATAACTAAATAAAGTTTCAGCACTGCAAGGTAAAGCATTTATTTGAGCAAATAAATGTGAGTTTTTATAAAGTAAATATAAATCAGTAAATCGGTCAGCTCTTAATAATGCGTGAAATTCAACTTGCTCAAAATAGCGTAAGCAATATTTTTTAACAATCCGTAAAGCAGTTAAACCAACTAAAGAATCGCCTAATGCAGAACCTAAACCGTTAATTAATGCTATTTTAAGCAATTTTTTAGGGTTTTGTTTTTGTAAACTTTCTAACTGAACCCATAACGGAGTGTAATTCATTACATAATGTTGTTGTTGATAATCTGAGAGTCCTAATTCAAAAGGAAAGTAGCTATGTAAGCGGACAACTCTTTCATCTATTCTGCCAAATCGCATTTTTTTAGAAGCTGTGATTTGCTCAATTTGTTTGTGTAAATCGCTCGCATTCGCGGTGGTTGTTACATAAATTTTTTGCCATTGTAAATTCTGTTTTGCAACAGGAATATAGCTTTGTAATTCCAATAAAACTTCTTTATCTTCACCACTTTCAAGCTCAAAAGTAGGTAAACGATAATGTAAAGTACATCCATGTGAAGTAAAAAATAAAAACATTGGATTTAACTGAGAGTAAATGAATGAAAAGCGTTAATTGTTTCTTTAGTTTTTTAAAAACCCTAAAAAAAGATAAGTTTTATCACAATTAACAACTATTTTTGAATAGCAAATTGAAGTTTAAAGGATAGGATTTTTTCTACAAAATTTTCTTTTTTCTGTTAAAATGCAGACCTTAAAAAACAAAGTAATTTCCATTCGTTAATGTTTTTTTGTTTTTAGCCTGCTCATTGCACAAGATGATATACTATTTTTAGAATTTTTTTCTTCTAAAAACATTGTCATTTTTATTTAAATAAAGTACTTACCTTACTTATCGTTGTTACGCTATGTTAATTCGCACGCTGTTTTTAATGAGTCTTCGCATCACTTTTTACTTGGGATTATTTCTATTGTTGCTTGCCGCGGTGGGAGCTGCCGCAGTTAAATGGTATTTTCTCCCACAATTGCCTGCGATTGAAACTTTGCGTGATACAACAATGCAAGTGCCGTTACGGGTCTTCACCAAAGACAATAAATTAATGTCTGAATTTGGCGAACAGCGGCGTATTCCTTTGGAATATAAAGAAATCCCAGATTTAATGATTAAAGCGGTATTAGCGGCTGAGGATGACCGCTTTTTTAATCATATTGGTATTGATTTCAAAGCAATGGCGCGGGCGAGTGTTAACTTAGTGTTGACTGGGGAAAAATCGCAGGGGGGAAGTACCATCACCATGCAGGTGGCGCGTAACTTTTTCTTAACGCCTGAGCGGACTTATTCTCGTAAAATCATTGAAATGTTACTTGCGATTAAAATTGATAACGATTTGCCAAAAGAAGAAATTTTACGTTTATATTTAAACAAAATTTTCTTTGGTCATCGTGCTTATGGAATTGGTGCCGCTGCCCAAGTTTATTTTGGTAAAGAAATCAATAAATTATCGCTCGCTCAATTTGCAACTATAGCGGGTTTACCCAAAGCCCCTTCCACTAATAATCCTGTTACGAATCCCGACCGCGCTTTAGAACGTCGCAATTATATTTTAGCGCGGATGTTAGAGCTAAATTATATTAATCAAGAGCAATATAAACAAGCTGTTGCTGAACCTTTAGGGGCAGCATTGCATAATACCACCATTGATTTTGAAGCGGGCTATATTTCTGAAATGGTGCGCTCTTATATGGAACAAAATTATGGAGATGCTGCGTATACTAACGGCTATCGTGTTTATACCACGATTAACTCTCGCACGCAGGAGGTTGCCCAAAAATCTGTATGGAAAGCCTTACATGCGTATGGTGAACGCCATGGCTATATTAAACCTAATAGCAAAAATCACATTGATTTACCAAAAGAATCAGAACTTAAAACCCCTGAAGCTTTAGACAAAGCAACGCGCGAAACTTTGAGAAATTATCCTAATTATGGTGATTTAGTTTCAGTTGTTGCGATAAATGTATTGGATAAAGAACGGCAAGTACGCGCTTATAGTCCCTCTACTGGCGAAATTACGATTAATTGGGAAAATATGGCGTGGGCGCGTCCATATATTAATGAAGACCAAATGGGCGCATCGCCCAAAAAACCTTCTGATTTAATGAAACGAGGCGATATTATTGCTGTACGTCCTTATTATAAAGGACAAATTGTCATTGATGACGCAGTCAATGAAGATGAACGTTTGAATGAATCCATAGAAAAAGCGAATAAAGAAGCTAAAAACAGCAAAAAAGAAGAAGAAACTGAAGATAAAAATACTTTAGAGTGGCGACTTGCTCAAAAACCGATGTTAGAAGGCTCTTTAGTTTCTCTACAACCTGAAAATGGAGAAATTATCGCGTTAGTGGGCGGTTTTGATTTTAACTACAGTAAATTCAATCGAGCTTTACAAGCTTTACGTCAACCAGGTTCTAATTTTAAACCGTTTATTTATTCAGCGGCAATGGATTTAGGTTTTACCCCAGCCAGCACGATTAATGATGCACCGATTGTTTATCAAGTAGGCACTAAATTGTGGAAACCTGAGAACTTTTCAGGCAAATATTATGGAATGACTTCCTTGCGTGAAGCCTTAACTCATTCACGAAATTTGGTTTCTATACGTTTATTAGACGAAATTGGTATTAAACCCACAACCAGCCATTTATTAAAATTTGGGTTTGCTAAAGAGCGGATTCCGCAAAACTTAACGACTGCATTAGGCACAGGCGAAATCACGCCAATGGAATTAGCGCGGGGGTATTCTGTATTTGCAAATAGTGGTTATTTAATTGAACCCCATTTGATTGAAAGAATTGAAGATGTTAATGGCAATGTGGTTTATCAAACAAATTACGCCAAAATTTGCTATGACTGCCAAGAAACTTTATTAAATGCTCCTCCCGTTGATAACGGTAATCAACCTGCTTTAGAGCAAACAACCTTGAAAAATCAAGCTTCTGCTAATTTGGAAGCAATGCAATTAGCTAAATTTACCGCCTCGGCTGACCACAATTTTGTCATTGAAAAAGTAGAACGGCGTGCACCTTTAGTTTTACGTCCCCAAAATGCGTGGATTATGACTTCAATCATGAAAGACGTTGTGCGTTATGGCACAGCACGACGGGCTTTATCGCTTAAACGCGATGATTTAGCAGGGAAAACAGGAACAACCAATGGCCCTAATGACGCATGGTTTTCTGGATATACTCCTGATGTCGTCACCACAACATGGGTCGGTTTTGACCAACCCCGCAGTTTAGGGAAAGAAGAAACAGGGGGACGGGCGGCATTGCCAATGTGGATTGATTTTATGAGCGTCGCTTTAAAAGACAAAGCAGTACGCGAACCGCCTAAACCATCTGGTTTAATTACTGTACGCATTGACCCCAAAACAGGTTTATTAGCGAAAGAAGGTCAAACTGATGCAGTAGAAGAAACTTTCTATAGCGATGCTGTCCCTAAACGTTACACCTATGATATTTCGCGGACAGTGCGCACAACCAATATCGGAGCTCCTGCTGCGACGGCTGCGCCACAACCGCAAGGCGATGTTGTAACGCCTAAAGACACACAAATGTTATGGTAATTGGTTTTAATTTGCTAAGACCGACTATTCTTTATTTTGATTAATTGCGTACAAACTCATGATTATAGAGATTATATTAGTTTTATCCGCTTATCTACTTGGTTCTCTCGCCTCTGCTGTCATTGTTTGTCGTGTCATGAATTTGCCCGACCCCCGTTCATCAGGCTCTGGCAATCCTGGCGCGACTAACGTATTGCGCATGGGCGGTAAAAAAGCAGCAATTTTAACGCTCTTTTTTGATGTTTTAAAAGGAGTTATTGCGGTTTTAATTGCTTCATTTTTAACAAATAATGTCAGTACATTAGCTTTAGTTTGTCTAGCCGTATTTTTAGGGCATTTATACCCGCTCTTTTTTGGATTTCGGGGTGGCAAAGGGGTTGCAACAGCTTTCGGTGCGCTTGTCGCGTTAAATTGGATGGTGGGTTTAGCCGTTTTAGCCACATGGTTAGGGATGGCGATTGTTTTCCGTTACTCTTCTTTATCTGCATTAGCTGCCGCCTTGCTTGCGCCTGCTTACCTATTTTGGTTTACTCAGACATGGCAATTTATCATTATGGGCGCAGTTATGAGTAGTTTATTAGTTTGGCGACATCGTTCTAATATTCATAAACTGCTGACAGGTCAAGAAGATAAAATCGGGGCAAAAAAAACCGCAAGCCCTCCCACTGCTTAAAAATTTCTGTTTGGAAGGAAATGAACATGAAACGTGTTTATTTAACAACGCCTTTTGCTACATGCGGGTTGCCTTTATTACTAAGTAGCATTTTATTTGCAGGATGTAGTTCACAACCCGTTGTCAATAATGTGCCCAAAAATTGGACACCTGCAAAAGAAGATTCGCTCGCTATTTGGGCAGATGACGATTCAGAAATTGCCATTATCAGCACCAGCTTTGAACAAAAAAGTAGTGAAGCGGGTGATAAGGTGGATAAACGCAATTTTACTCATCAATTGATTACCCAAAATGTAGATGGTTCACAACGGCGCGCGATTACACAACCGCGTGAATCGATTGCAAATCACCTGTATTATATGAAACGGTCAGGCTATTTTGTAATTGAATCTTTAAATTCTGATGGTGGCAAACGTTTTGACCGTATTGCATTGAATGGCAATGAAATTTTAATCATTGAAACCCCCAGTGATGACAAACGCCCTTGCAAAACCGCAACCGTCGCCACGCCCAGCGAAGGCGCGGCAGCGAATGCCACACGAGCTGAAGTTGCAGCAACCGTGCTACCGTCGCCTGATGGTAAGCAACTTGCGTACATCTATAGCCCTGAATGTGGCGTTGTTTCCGTTGATTTCTTAGATGCAAGTAATTTAAATTATTTAGATGGTCAATTGATGGAAATTGTTGAACCTTTAAAACCGACATGGCATCGTGATGGTTACTTAATCGTTAGCAATTTAAGCAATGACCGTGCATGGAAAGTGGCAGCAAAATCGCCGTTTACTTCGATTCAACCGCCTAAATGTATTACGCCGCAAACCACCAGCAGCGACATTTCCCAACAGGGCAATAAACTTACAATTAGCGGTGATAAATTAAAAACTGAATCCGTTGGTATCGCGCAAGCCTTTGGCTGTCAATAAATCTTAAACTCACAAGAAGTAGAAAAATTATGGCTGGACATAGTAAATGGGCAAATATTCAACACCGTAAAGGCGCACAAGATGCTAAACGGGGTAAATTATTTACTAAATTTATTCGTGAAATTACCGTTTCTGCCCGAGCAGGCGGGGGTGACCCTAATTCAAATCCGCGTTTGCGTTTAGCGATTGATAAAGCATTAACGGCGAATATGACTAAAGACACCATTGAACGGGCAATTAAACGCGGCACGGGCGATGGCGGCACAGACAATTACGAAGAAGTGCGCTATGAAGGATATGGGCCTGGTGGCGTTGCGATTTTAGTTGATTGTATGTCGGATAATCGCAATCGTACCGTGGGCGAAGTGCGCCATGCGTTTAATAAATGCGGCGGCAATTTGGGGACGGATGGCTCAGTGGCTTATTTGTTCACTAAAACGGGTTTATTAAGTTATCCTGCTGGCGCGAATGAAGATGCAGTGATGGAAATTGCGTTAGAAGCAGGGGCGGAAGATGTTGTCAGTTATGCTGATAAAAGTTTTGAAGTTTTAACTTCGCCCGAGACTTTTCATGAAGTAAAAAGCGCGTTAGACAATGCAAAATTAATCGCAGAAGATGCAGAAATCACCATGCGTGCCTCCACTTCGGCGGAAGTAGATGCTGACACTGCGCAAAAATTATTGAAGTTAATTGATATGTTAGAAAATTTAGACGATGTACAAAACGTTTATTCTAATGCAGATATTAGCGATGAAATTTTAGCGACTTTATAAGTTGTTACATTAAGCATCCCATTTTGCACAATGGGATGCGCAATTTTTTCCCGCCTTTCTTTTCAATGACATGCGTATTCTTGGGATTGACCCTGGTTCTCGAATTACAGGTTTTGGTATTATTGAGATAGCCGCGCGCGCAACTGTCAATCGTCCTCGTTTTGTCACTTGTGGTTGCATTCGTTTAGCAAATGAAACGCCAATGCCACAACGCCTTTCCGAAATTTTCAGTGGTGTTACTGAATTAATTCAGCAATATCAACCCACTATTTTAGCTATTGAGCAAGTTTTTTTAGCGCATAACGTCGCTTCTGCTTTAAAACTAGGGCAAGCACGCGGTGCAATTTTAGTCGCGGGGGTGCAACAAGGTTTAAGTGTATTTGAATACGCGCCCAATCAAATTAAACAAGCCGTGACGGGACAAGGACACGCTGATAAGCAGCAAGTGCAATACATGGTGAAATTATTACTACAACTTTCTGATGTGCCACAAGCAGATGCCGCCGACGCGCTCGCGGTCGCGCTGTGTCACGCGCAACATCAGGGAAGTGGTTATTTAATGCGGGGGCGGTGATGATAATCCACAGATATGGAAAACGGAGTGATAATTCAACAGGCAGTTGGAGATACTACGCTAAAGGAGAGGATAGTGAACAATGACGAATCAAATCGGTAATGTTTATGGGAATGTAACGATTCAGCAAGCAGGGCGCGATATTATTATTGATGGCGTGCCGCTTCCCATTCATAGTGAATTGTTGAAAAAATATACAATTGCGGAAGATGTGTTAAAGCGGATTGCGCGCCAGTGTCAATCTTCTGAAACATCGGAGCAATTCAAGTATAAAGTCAGTCAAGAAATTGAGCGTTATTTGCAAAATTATGATTCTATAGAAAAATTAATTGAGGAATTGCCCCCCGAAGCTAAAACTAATCCGCAAGTTCAAAAAGTAACACAGGCATTAGTTGAAGCGGCAAATGATGGGCGTTACGCCGAGTTGCCTGATTTATGGGCTAAAGCGTTTGAAATGATGAAAACCGCTTTATTGCAAACGGAGGAAGATAAAGCACGTTATTGGTCATTACTCTATCACTTCTACACAACGCGAGCTGAAAATAACGATGCACGGGGACGTTATCGGCTTGCAGCGCAGGACTATCATAGCGCATCTGAAACAATTCCCTTGCCGAGTAAAGCAGAGGAGAATAATTTAGCGCACGTTAAAACCTATACTTTTAGAAAATTATACAGCGATTGTTTGCATGACGCAGGGGCTGTTTTACGAAAGGCAGGAGAATATACACAATCGCAAAATTTACTAGAAAAAGCGTTATCGTGGCGCAAAAAACTACATGAGTCGCACCCCAATAATACAGATATTGCAAACACAATGAATAGTTTAGCAGTTTTGTACGAAGCACAAGGCAACTACACGGCGGCGTTGCCTTTATTTGAGCGTGCTTTAGCAATTCGGGAGCAAGTCTTAGGGCAGCAGCATCCTGATACAGCAACCAGTCTGAATAATCTTGCAGAGTTGTATCGAGCACAAGGCAACTATACGGCAGCGTTACCTTTATTTGAGCGCGCTTTAGCAATTGATGAGAAAGTCTTAGGTCAACAGCATCCTAATACAGCAACCAGTCTGAATAATCTTGCTTCATTATACCAAGCGCAAAACAACTATGCGGCGGCGTTGCCTTTATATGAGCGCGCTTTAGCAATTAAGAAGCAAGTCTTAGGTCAGCAGCATCCCAGTACAGCAAGCAGTCTGAATAATCTTGCCTTGTTGCACAAAGCACAAGGCAACTACGCTGCGGCGTTACCTTTACTTGAGCGCGCTTTAGCGATTTGTGAGCAAGTCTTAGGTCAGCAGCATCATGATACAGCAGCTAGTTTGAATAATCTTGCTGAGTTGTATCGAGCACAAGGCAACTACGCGGTGGCGTTGCCTTTATATGAGCGAGCTTTAGCGATTTGTGAGCAAGTCTTAGGTCAGCAGCATCCTAGTACAGCAACCAGTTTGAATAATCTTGCCAACTTGCATTATCTTCAAGGCAGCTATGCGGCGGCATTGCCTTTATATGAGCGTGCTTTGGCAATTCATAAGCAAGTCTTAGGTCAGCAGCATCCCAGTATAGCAAGCAATCTAGGTAATCTTGCAGGATTATATAGAGTACAAGGCGACTACGCAGCAGCGTTGCCTTTATATGAGCGTGCTTTGGCAATTCATGAGCAAGTCTTAAGTCAGCAGCATCCTGATATAGCAACCAGTCTGAATAATCTTGCCTTGTTATACAAAGCACAAGGCGACTACGCGGCGGCGTTGCCTTTATATGAGCGTGCTTTAGCAATTGATGAGCAAGTCTTAGGTCAACAGCATCCTGAGACAGCAACCAGTCTGAATAATCTTGCAGGATTGTACGAAACACAAGGCAACTACGCGGCGGCGTTGCCTTTATATGAGCGCGCGGTTGAAATTTTACATAAAGCATTGGGAGAACAACATCCAAATTATCAGACGGTTTTAAGCAATTACAAACATGCGCAACAAGCCGCAGCAACCCAATCACTATTTTCTAATTCAACAAAAACTACCCCGCCCGCGCCGCAAACGCTTTTGACCCAACTTGCGGCGAAAGTTAAAAAATGGTTTTCTTGATGTACTAACACGAAAAAAGAGGCTTAATACAAACTCAGACCTGCTAACTCTTCGAGACCTAGCAGGTTGGCAAATTAAAACAACCCCAAGCCTTTTTCCACAGTTAATTCATGCAAAACAAAACGTTGCTCGCCAACGGTTTGTTTTGCTAATTCAACTAAATGCGGATGGTGAGTAAAAAATAAAATCTGCGTTTTTTGCGAAATTGTTTGCAAAATGCGTAATGCCGCGGATGAACGACGGTCATCAAAATTAACCAAAATATCATCTAATAACAAAGGATAAGGTGTATATTTCTCCGCGTAACGTTCCAAACTCGCTAAACGCAAGGCTAAAAATAACTGGTCGCGCGTGCCGTCACTCATCGATGTCGTCGTAATCCCGCCTAAAGTAGGATGACGCACCCCAAGTAAAACCGCCTCATTATTGCTATTATAACCTGTTTTTACTCCACTAAAATTGCCCAGCGTCAATTGTGAAAATAACTCACTCGTGCGCTGAATCAAGGGAGCTTGATGCTGCTCCCGATAACGTTCAATTGACCGCCGCAACACTGTCGCCGCTAAATGCACTTGCACATAACGCTCTGTTAAATCTTGCATTTCTGCTAAAGCTAGTTGTGCCTCGCCTGCTGCCTGTGCCGCCGCCGCGTTACCATCCATTTGCTTAAGCAAAGTCCGCAATTCACCAATTTTTTGGTCTAATTCAGAACGTTCTTGTTCAAGAATTTGAATTTGCCCTTGAATCGTTTGTAGTTGACTATGCAACTCATCCACTTTCACCGCCGCTGCCGCTTCGGCTAATTCAATCAACGACAAGCCTTCACCTTGTTCATGCAATTGTTTTTCAGTTTCAATAAATTGCTGTTCACGTTGTTTTTTAAGCTTAGAATTTTGTTCGGCATTTTCTAACTCGCTGACCTGCTGACAATGCGCTTGCTCTAATAAACGATTCAACTGCAAAGTCGCGCTATGTGCTTGTCCATTCGCCGTAGTTAATCGCTGTTGCTCGGCAATTAACCGCTGTTGCAATTGTTCATAACGGGTTGCATCACGTTCCGCTTGACGCAACCGCTCCGATAACGTCGGAATCACTTGCTCTAAACTTTTATCCATCAGCTCTGGCGCAAGTGCCATTACCAAATTTTCCACGTCGCGACTAAACACTTGTGCATCTTCTTCCATCCGCTCAATCCGCCGCCGCAAGCCAGAAATCCGCTCCATTTTGTTATAAATTTGGTCGAGAATATGCAAAACATTGCGTGCGGTTTCTGGCAAAGTATCTACTGGCAATTGTAAAGGTTCTAACGCTACCCGCCATTCCCGTTGCCAATCCTCCAACGCTTGCCGCGCTTGTGATAAATTGTTTTCTAAACGATTTTGCTCTTGTGAACTGCCCGCAATTTGTTTTTCTAAACTATCGCGCTGCATCCGCAAATTTTGAAAATCAGCTAAAGACGATTGCGCCTGTTCCAATAAATCATGTAAGCGCGTCAAGGGTAACGTCGGGTTCGGTAAATGACTCATCGCTTCCGCTAATTCTTGGCATAATTCAGCAATAAGCTGCTGTTTTACTTCTAATTGATGTCGTAGCTCACGCAAACTACTCAATTGCCGCCGCAACGTTTGACATTGCATCAACCAACTGCGCATCTCGCTTGGTGAATAGGGTTTAATATTCAATGGTCGCCACGTTTCTTCCCATTCTGCTTGCAACTTTGCCAGTTGCTCATCCGACAGCCGCCATTTTTTACTTTGATTTTCCTGCTCTTGCCGCGCATTTTGTTGTTCGGCTAACAAAGTCGCTTGTTCTGTTACACGTTGCGCTTCACGCCGCAAACGGTCAGCGATTTCATCCGCGTGCGTCATCGCCTCTTCAAAAGTTTGATACATTTCTTGCGTTGGTTGTGCATGTTTTAACAATTGCCACCGCTGTTGTCGCAATTCTCGTGCTTTAAGCAAATCGCTTTCGGTCGGCACTTCGCCCGCCCAACGTAACGCATCTAATTTGCGCGTTGCTTCTGCTAAACGATGACGCGCTTCTAATAACCGTTCTTTAATTCTTTGTCTATCATTCTCAAGTTCTTTAAAATGACGGTCAAACTCTTCAACTCTTTCCGCGCCGATTAAATTCGCATTTTCTAAACCTTCTAAACTGCCCGTCCACAATCCGAGTTGCTTTAAAGCAATTTCAGATTGCAATTGTAATAAACGCACTTCTTTCTCTGTTTTGGTGAATTGCTGTTCTAAATCCCCTTGCTTTAAAGTGTGATTAATAGCAGCTTTTAATTCACTTAATTCAGGAACATTGGGCAATTGATTAAACAACATTTTATGTTGCATTAATTGCTGCTGATTTTTTTCTAAACGGTCAGCTAACATTGTTTGCTTTTCACGCAAGGCGGGATATTCTTCTGCTAACACTTTGATTTTATCGCGTTGCGGGTCAGTAATTGCAAATTGTAATAAATCTTCTAAACGACATTGCGGATAAATACGCCGCGATAACATTTGCGCTTCGCCTTCTACTGTCCGCATTTCTGTCCGTACGCCTGGAATATCGCGCGCCGCTTTTTGGTGACTGCCTAGCCGTTCGCGGAATTGGTTAATTAAATCGCGTTGCTGCATTAATTCAGTAGGTAATACAATAGCTTGTAATTCTGTTTGCAAGTTTTCAATGCTTTGCTGGGCTTGCTGTTGTTGTTCTTGCGCCTCGCGTAAAGCGACTGTTGCAGCAACGCGCCGAGTTGCCGAATCATCAGGTAAAACAAGAATTTGACTCATACCAGCTAATTCTTGTGTCAAACTTTGATAACGTTTTAACAAGGGTAAAGTGCGTTGAATGCGGCGGAGGCGATGTTGTTCTGCTTGTAATTCATGTAGATGTGTACTTAAAACGCCATATTTTTCCCGTGCTTCATCCAACGCTTTGGCATATTCTGCCCAACGGCTGGCAGATAAAGAATGTTGCTTAACATCTTCACAAGATTCTTTATATTGGCGAATCATTTGATTTAAACGCGGTTTACTAGCACGCGGTTTAAACAATTCAGTGGCTTCACGGTCTAAATCTTCTAACACTTCATGTAAGCGCAAATGTCCGGTGCCCGCTTCAAATAAACTTTCGCCGACATTGCCGCCACTGCTTAATAAATCTTCACCGCCTTTTCTTAATTGTTCATGGTCAAAACAAAATAAAGTCGTGAATTGTTGTTCTGTTAATTGTCCTAAAAATTGAGTTAAAACATTTTCTTCAATGACTCGATTTTCAGCATTAAGCAAGGTATTTTTACGTCCTTTGCGACGGGTAATAAATAATTCACTACCATCTTGTTTACGCAATAAAACAGATAATTTTAGTTGTTCATTACCATGCAAAAAACCATCTGCGCTGCGTTCAGGAATGCCAAATAAAGCATTCATTAAAGCACGGCGGGTGGTACTTTTTCCCGCTTCATTTGCACCATAGATAATATGGAAATTAGGCGTTTCATGAGAAAAATTTAAGGAAGTTTCTGTGAAAATCCCAAATGCAGTGAGGTCAAGTTGCAATAGTTTCATTAGGCAGGTATCAGCGTGAAAAGTTTAAACATGGTTTGTTAATTTAACGTTAAATCAGACCTACCATTAAAGCAAAACCCGTGAAAAATAACATGATTGAAACAATCCTTTTTACAGTGGTTAATGTTATTTTTTCAATTAAACGAGTCGCTAAAAACGCGCCTGAGAAAGCAGAAAGCGTTACGATAATAAGTAAAGTGCTATTTTCAATTAAATGCGATTGAATAAAATAGTTACTATATAAGCTTAAACGGGTAAAATCGACTAAGCAGGCAATGATAATTCCAGTGGCTAAAAATTGTTGTTTATTTAAAGCACATTTGATTAAAAAAGCACTGCGAAATTGTCCTTGATGTCCAGAAAGTCCCCCAAAGAAACCACTTAAAATCCCGCCGATAGTTAAATAACGCGGTTCAAATGCCATTTTTTCAAAAGCGGGCAGTGCTTCTAAAATCGCAAATGCGATAATTAAACTACCAATCACTAAATTTACTAATGTCACTTTAAAAAGATGATTCAATACAGTGTATTGATAAAGGGGGGCAAGTGTTTCTAAAAATGTTAATAACCATGCACCTATAAAAGCAGCAATAATGGCGGGAATTCCAAAGCGTAAAACAGTTTGCCAATGGGTATGTGGATAAAATAGGGCAAGCTTAAAAAGATTATTGGCTAAATGGACAATTGCTGTTAAAGCAATTGCAATGGAGAGGGGAAAATATAAAGCAAAGACGGGCATTAACAATGTACCCAGTCCAAAGCCTGAAATTAAAGTTAAACCTGAGACTAAAAACGCCGCAACACTAATTAAAAGTATTTCCATAAAGTTTCCTTAACATTCTCAATTGACCAGTAAGCGTGCCCTCAAGAGTTCTTCAACGCCCGCTAACATTTGAATTAAACCTTCGGGTTCAATTGCTAATCGTTCATGTAATTTAAATTCAGAGGGTAAAGCTTGTTTAAGTTGCTTTAATTCTGCACTAATAGATTGTAATTCTGCGGTATCAGAGGGTAATTTGTGCAAAGTACACATTAATTCGCCCAGCGCGCCTTCAGTAATAAGTGGAAAATCAATCATTGGGCTGGTTTTTAATTGTATTTTTTCTACCCATACTTTACCTAGTCCCATATCTGTTGCGGCGGCGCGGATTTCATTTGTCCAACGCTCAGCGCGGCTGTGTAATTCGCCGTGTACGCTGCTTGCACCACTAATCACAATCCGCGTGGCTAAAGGTCGTCCTTCGGCATCTTCCAAGGCTTGCGCGACGCTATCACGCACCCGTTCCAAGACATCGGCGGCAACTTCGGCTTCTTGCACATCAATTTCGCACACTGCCCAGCGTAATACGTCAACAGCTTGATGGGTAACGGTGGTAATGCCGTGTTCAACTTCAACTAACATGCAGCCTTTCGCGCCCGTTTCTTTAACGTGCCGTCCTTGTAAATTGCCAGAAAAAACGATATGGGGACGTTGGCTTAAAATTTCTGTGCGATGTACATGTCCCAATGCCCAATAATCATAATTTTTGCTTAATAAATCATTTAAAGAACAAGGTGCGTAATTATCATGTCCTTCACGTCCATTTAAAGCAGTATGCAATAAACCAATATTGTAGAAATCTTTTAAAGCTGTAGGATAATTGGTAGCTAAATTTTCTGTGGTAGATTTTGCATTAAAACTTTGTCCATGAATAGCGACACCTAAAGCTTCTAAAATAATCGTATCGGCTTGCTTATCATTTAATTCGGTCACATTGGCGGGTAATTGTAATTGCTTTGTCATGACATTACTTGCATCGTGATTGCCATATACAATAAAAACAGGAATATTCGCTTCACGCAAACGGCTCATTTGTTGACTAAAAAATAAGCCTGTATTGTAGTCTTTCCAATCCCCATCATATAAATCTCCTGCTAAAAGTAAGAAATCAATATTTTCTTGAATGGCTAATTCAATGAGATTAAGAAAAGCGCGTCGTGTTGCTTTTTGCATTTGTTCCACGGGCGCGCCTTCATAACGTGCTAACCCGCATAAGGGGCTATCCAAATGAATGTCGGCAGCATGGATAAATTTCATCGTTTATTCCTTCTTATAGTGCATATAATTGACAAGCCTAGCGCAAAATACATTTTTATTCAATAACTGTTTGTTAGTCTTTTAGTATTTAGACGCTTTGAAATGATTTTTCAAGTCGGTTTTATCCGTTTGTAACTGTAATTCTGCAAGTGCTAACTTAGAAAATCCCCTATTTTTTTACGTTGAGTACAGATTATTGACTTTATTTTCACTCAGGCAAGCTAAACACTGGAGAAAGGCTAACTCTTAAATTTATTTTTAACAAAAAACTGTAATTATTTGTTATTTAACGAGTTTTATTTTTTGAAAAATGACAATTTAATGAAGTTTTAAAGAGTTTCTTAACTTATTTAAACTAAAAAAAAGCATTTTTTAAAACAAATTTTAATGCCTTAAAAAGACAAAAAATAAATCTTTAAAATCCTCTACTCAAACTTAAAACTTAATGTTACATTTTTTAATATAAAGAGAGATTATGTTCGTAAAATAGCCATCAGAATCTGCGATTGAGCAGCTAAATCGCTCTTTATAAATTATTTATTATTTTCTTATTGAGGACATACTATGAATCAGTGTTATCGTTGGTTAACACTTGTAATCTGCTGCTTGCCTTTATATGTAGGTGCAAGTGAAATTTCTTTACCTGGCACAAAAGCATTAAACGCTAAAGAAATAAATGTTGATAATGCAACTACATTTTCAGGCGGTGTTAAAGTTGCAACTGGTAGTTTTGCGGGGAGCGGTACAGCTTCTTTAACAGATGCTTTAGAAATCGTGGGTACAATTAAACCTGATAGTGCTTTAATTGGACAAAAAGCGGATTTAGTTATGGTTGTGAACTTTAAAACACAACCTACTGCTAAAGCTTTATATTTGACTGTTGGTAAAAAAGAAGATGGTAGTTTAGACATTGCTGCTTGGGATGGAAAAACCAGTAGTTTATTACGCTATGCAACGATTGACAGTTTAAGTGCTGAACAAGCTGTTGAATTGTACAAAGGTGTATTAGCGGTTTCTGGTTCTTTAGAATTTTATTTCGGTTTACGTTTTGAGCAAGAAGTAGGTGGAGTTTCTTTAGTTTTAAGCAAAACACCTTTAACTTTACGTTTGCAACAAGTCGCAAGTAAAGGTTCAAGTGATGGCACAAGCACTGATGGTGCAAACACTGACGGTACGAGTACTAGCACAGATGGCACGACTAGCAGCGGTACAGATACAACAGGCACAGGCAACACAACGCCGCCACAACTCTATGCAAAGTATAATTTTACCCCTAATCCAAGTGGCTATAATTTTGAAAATTATGGTAATGATGATAAATCTGATAGTGATTTCACTGTTAAAGATGTGATTAATTTCTTTGGACGCGATAAAGTTTGTACTTCTCCCGACAGTTCTGATGAAACTTGCGTATTAACGGCGGCGGCTGAAAAATGGCGTAAAGAGCAAGTTGCAGGAATGAATGGCGGTCACTGTGAAGGGATGGCGGTTACAAGCTTACGTTTATTAGCAGGTTTAGATTTCAATGGCAAAAAAGCTCCTTCCGACTTCCAAACGGGCGCAAACAATACTTATGATTTAACTAAAGATTCTGCTCGCAATTACATTGCAACCTATTTTGTGACGCAAGCTTTTAGTGAAGTCAGTGGTACAGCGATTCGCGGTAAACCCAGTGAAATTATTGATAAATTAGCTGATGCAATGGGTAAAAACGAATTATATGCGGTTGGTTTTTATCAACCTGGTTATAAAGGTGGACACGCTGTTACGCCGTACGGCATTGAGAAAAAAAGTGATACAGAAGCTTGGTTATATGTCTATGACAATAACTTCCCCAATGATAACAACCGCGTTATCAAAGTTGACCGCAGCGCAGAAACTTGGGTGTATGAAGGCGGCGCAACTCGTCCAGATGAAGCAAAATCTGATTATCGCGGTGATGCCAGCACCAATACATTAGAAATTGTCCCACAAACCGCGCGGGAAATTCGTCCTTATGCCTGTTCTTTCTGTGATGAAGGCAATTTAAGTACGCGGGCAGCCGATAGCAAAAAAATGGTTATCAGTGTGCAAGGCGAAGCTAACATATTAGTTAGCGTTGACGGCAAACGCATTGGTACAGACCCCGCAACGGGCGAAACTATCAATGAGTTAACCGACGCTGAATCTTTACCTGCTAAAAACGGTTTAGGCAAAAATATTCCTCCTCAAATTACCATTCCAATTACAGATGATAAACAAGTTATTTTATTGTCTTTATCAGGTAAAGGCGGACAAATTGAAAGTGAACTGAGTGTATTAATCACTGCACCTGGTTTTTCTGCGGGTTTTGATGAACTCTATCTTGAGCCAGACCAAACTTTAACCATGGGTATTCAAGCCGATGGCAAAAAACTTGGTTTTGTAGGCACAGATGATGGCGAAACCCCTGAATTATATGTTGCAACTGACCCTACTGATAACACTGCTCCAAGTTATCTCTTTGAAGTAAGTGGTATTAGTTTAACTGAAGGTCAAGTGATTTTAATGACGGTTGATACTGCTGATATCTCAGTACAAGATACTGATGATAATGAAGATACTTATGATGTTCGCATTACTCGCACTGATAAAGATGGCGAAAAAGTCTTTGAGAAAAAAGATGTTGCTATTCAAGCAGGGGCGAATGCAGCCATTAATTTTGCAGGCTGGACAGGAACAGAAGGCAAAATTAAGCTTAAAGTTGATGACGAAGGCAATGGTTTTGAAGATGAAGAAGAACAAGACTTAAATTAATCTCCGTGTTTTTTTAAGCCTTTGCTTAATGAGACCTGCTAAGTTTGTTACACTTGGCAGGTCTTTTTCTTTTGGGGCGTTGTTTTTCTGCTATGTCAGCCATCCCGTTGCTTGAATTTAAACAGATATGTTTTTCTCACACGACTTCACATGCGTTGTTAACCCCCACAACGCGCGTTCCTGCCCCTTTTATCTCTGCAAATCCTGTACTTAATGAAATCAACTTCACCTTGTATGCAGGCGAAAAATTAGCCTTAATCGGTGCAAATGGCAGTGGTAAAACGACATTATTGCAATTAATTTTAGGTTTATTAAAACCACAACGCGGGGAAATTATCGCTTTTGGGCGGTCACGCCATACAGAAGCCGATTTTTGGGAAGTGCGGTTACGAATTGGTTTAGTATTTCAAGAAGCAGATGACCAACTTTTTTGCCCAACGGTGGCGGAAGACATTGCTTTTGGATTGTTTAATATGGGTAAATCGCGGGAAGACGTGCGCCAAGGCGTGCAACATACTTTAGCGTTAGTCGGGCTACAAGGCTATGAACAGCGCATTACACATCATCTTTCAGGCGGAGAAAAACGCCTAGTTGCGCTGGCAACAGTGCTTGCGATGCAGCCCGATATTTTATTATTAGATGAACCAACGACAGGCTTAGATGAACGCGCCCAGCAGCGGATTATTCAATTGCTGCAAAATTTACCGCAAGCGATGTTAATTAGCTCACATGACCGTCTTTTTTTACAACAGGTCACACAAGCGGCTTTGCATTTGCAAAATGGGCAATTACAACGTAAAGATATTTAGTCTAAATTTTTCAAAAGGTTTATTTAACTTCAACTTCAGTTGCAAAAGTTTCAACTTTTTTGTTGAAATTTAAATCTATGGGAGCAGAAACTGCTGGAGCTGGTGCACAAGAACTATCATCACTGACACCAAAAGTCAGTGCTTGGGCAGAAGTACCTGTAGCATTAGTCATAACCATTAAATTTGAAATTGTGCCTGGAAAACGCAAAATACCGTTGTAAAATCCTGTAGTTCCGATACTCAGCACACCTCCTGCTATACTACCATTAGGAGTTCCTGTTAAACCTGAAACAATGGTTGGAGTAATTGGGTTGCCACTACTTGCAAAGGCAAATGTGGTTGTACCGCCTGATGCCGCTGAACTATTTCCTCTCCAACCAACAATATATAGCAGTAAATTTGGAACGCCAGTAGTAAAATTAGCTGTCCATGAACTATTGACATTATAAGCTAAAATGGATGCTGATGCGCCAAGTGCACAACCAAAGTCAGTTATATTAGACAGATTAATATTACCATTTCCTGTTGCACCTGTAACAGTGATTGTTGAGCTTCCTCCACCAAGTAAAGGCAAAGTTGCGGCACTTCCTGATGACCAAGTTGCTCCATTTGTAACAGCATGAGCAGTTCCTAATGAGGACATTAAAACTGCGGCACTTAATAAGCGTGCAAGGTCTTTCACCTTGTTTTTAAAGGATTGCATAATACCTACCTGTTAATGTTGAAAATATTTCAATGATGTTTTAATGTGAAAGTATCAGAGTAATTTAACAAATATACAAATTCAAGATAGCCCTCACCTTACGCATAAAAAAATTGTATTTTTCTTTTTTTAAATCCTTTATGCAAAAATTCGTTTTCCATTATTTATGTATTGCAACTATTGGCTTATTTATCCTAAATTCAGCTTTTATAGAATCATTTATTGCTTTATTCTGTCATTCTTTAGCTGTTGTAAGTGCATTCATTGCAAGTTTTTGGACAAATAATATTAACTTAGAAAATAGTGATATTCTGCGTTATCAATCTGGTTTTGCTATTCAAGTCACATCTGCCTGTAGCGGTTTACACTCTAGTTGGTTACTCAGCAGTGCAATACTACTGTTCCCTACATTTTGGCAATCACGTATCACAGGCATCATAATAAATCTATTTGTTTTACAAGCCTTTAATATTTTTCGCTTACTATGCTTAGTTTATGTTGGGCAATTTTTACCAACATGGTTTATTGCTGTTCATGAATATCTATTTCCTGCTATTTTCCATATTTTTAGTTTAATTATTTTTGCTATTTGGTTAATGCAACAACCTATTTATCATTCTCATGCTTAAATACCCTTTATTTCATTTTATTTTAAAAGCTTTAATGTGGTTACCATTAGCTTTAACAATTTGGTTAAACTGTCACACAATATTAGCGCAGGCTTTGCAATCCGCATTAAATCCTTTATTAAAAATTAGCTTCAGTCAAATACAAGCTGAAATGAAACAATACATAGATAAAACATGGATTATTAGCACACGAATTTTAATGAAAGAACAGCCTAAAGACATTTCAAAACGACGTTTCTTAAATTTAAAAATAAATAATCCCGTGCAACATACTTTAACGTTGCCACTATTATGGATAATACTATTAGCTTTAGGTGTACGATGTTGGAAAACATGGCTATTAAGTCATGTTACACTGGCAGGAATAACAATTATAACTTCTTTCTGTTCTCTATTTTTGCTTATAGCAAACGTATTGGCAGAATCATCAGAATTAAAAATAGAGTTATTTAACGGATTCTTTCAAACAATACAAACATATCCAGTGTGGTTTGTTTTTCTCATATCAATAATAAGTATAACAAGCCACATAATAATGATTTTTTCACCTCTATTTATTGCGTATTGGTTACAGAAAACACAATGCCAAACCTTATTATTGACCAATACGCTCGCAATAGAAAACATAAAAAAACAATAATCCATTTTTAATTCATTCTACCAACTCTGCTCACTCGCTGGCTGCTTCGCATAATACGCATCTAATTCAAATTGCCGTTTCAACAACAATTGCGTGTTATTAGATAAACGATTTAACACCGCATCAGCAGCAACATCCTGCTCACTTCGTTGTGGTAAAGCAATCGTTTGTACGGCTTTCGTATCAGGCGCAGAAGTAGCTTGCTGCGTTGAATCAGTGGTTACTTTAGCGGTTTCTAGTTGCTTACCCTGTTGCTCTTCTTCCGTTTTTTCTCCTTGTTGAGCGGTGACAGTGGCGGCTTTTTCCGCCTTATCCGTTCCTTCTGCAATTTGAGAATTCGCTGGTTTTGCCTCATCCACAGTATAACGGCGTTGGTCTTGAGCAGTATCTTGCTCAGTTAAAGGGTGAGCAGCCCCTTTATCCGAATTCGCCGCACTTTGATTTGCTCCTTTTTCAGCATCACTTTTTTCCGAATCTCCAGAAGCAGCAGAACGTTGCGCATCAGAAGAAGATTGGGAATTAGCAGCAGACTGTGAATCTTGTCCTATTTGCCCTTGTTGTTGTTCATTGGTCGCAGCTTGTGGATTTATCTGTGAACTTTGCGTTTCCCCTCTTGAATTTTCGCCAGATGTGCCCTTTTCTTGATTAGAGGCAGATTGGGATTGTTGGGATTGCGCCGCGTTTTTATCTGCATTAGCTGCTTGCTGTGTCTTAGCGTGTGAACTTTTATCAGCATTCTTATCATTTTGCACTGATGATTTTTGCGTATCTTCCGCCTTTTGTGCATTAGATTGCGGCTTTGAAGCATCAAAAGAATTCGCTTTTTGTTCACTTTGCTGCGAAGATGAAGACGGGTTTTGTTGTTGTTGTGCTAATCGTTGTTGTACAATTTTTAAATTATGTAATGCATCAGCGTGAGTCGGTTGTTGTTGTAAAACTTTTTGATAACTTTCTATTGCCTTTTCATACTGTTGCAATTGCGCATAACTGTTGCCCAAATTATACCAAGCATTAATGGATGAAGACTCTTGCGTTGCCTGCGTAAAAGCTTGAACAGCTTTATCAAAGTATTTTTGATGATATAACGCAACGCCTCGTTGATACGAATTACTAAAAAGTTGTGCGGCTTTAGCATAGTCGCCAGCAGCAAAAGCCTGCGCTGCTTGTTGTTCACGATTGAGAAACCATGCTTCTGAGCCATAAGCTGATGAATAAAATATTACACAAATCAAGCCACATCCTAATAATTGATAACCAATGATATATTTACGCATTATTCATACCTGCTTGCGAACAAAAAGAAATTTACCTATTTATAGTATAAATGGATAATCTTTATTTAGAAATCCATTAACAAACAATTGCAATATTGATTTTTTTAAAAGTTTTAAAATATCATTTATGTCAAATATTCATTACGAGCTAAATAAACTGCAAAGCAATTATTTAATTTCTATGCGAGAAAAACACGCAGAAATTATTACATGCTGGCTAAATGCTGAACAGCATCAATGGACAAATGAAATGACATTGCAATTAAAAGTGCTGGTAAAACATTTAGCGGATACTGCCTTAATTTATGGATTTAATGATATTGTTGTTGCTTCGCAAAAAATAGAACAAGCTTTAAATAAACTCAATCATCAAAACAATCAAACAGAACTGCAACATCATTTACAATCACTTTGTAGTTTATTAATTATTTATGCACAACATTATTTAAATATGCCAGTTATTTCACCCGTTGCTTCACCGCCGACCGTACAAACTATTAAATACACTATTTTATGGATTGACAAACTAAATCCTAATTTAGAAAAATTAATACAACAATTATCTTCTGATAATTTTGAGGTTACACTCTATTCAGATTTATCTAAACATCCCCATTATGATTTAAAAAAATCGCCCGATATTATTTTGTTTGATGATATTCATGCAGATAATTTAGTGCAATTAAAACCTTGGTTATTGCAACATTATCCTTTAGTTCCTAAATTATTTATTTCTGAATATTGTCATTTAGCCTGCCGTTTGCAGGCAATAGAAACAGGGGCTTTGTATTTTCTTGCAAAACCTTTGATGTTCCCTCAACTCTTAAAAACTTTGCATGACATCATTATGGTGATTCAAGCGATTCCTTACAAAATTTTGTTTTTATTAGCAACGCCCCACAGTTTTGCGGTGCAACGTAGCGCACTGCAACAAATGGGTTGGCAACTTTTAGTAACGCATGATTTGCATTCCTTACAAGAAGCTTTAATTAGTTTTAAACCTGATTTCTTAATTATTGAAAATGAATTACCACAACAGCGTGGTGAAAGTATTATTACCTTAATTCGGCAAGAAAATACTTATCCATCTTTACCGATTGCTTTAATTGTAGAACAAGAAACACCTGCTTTACGCTTACTAGCAATTCAGTCAGGCGCGAATGAAATTATTGCTGCACAAGTGGATACGCATTATTTATTTAAATTAATTCAAATTTACATAGAAAATGCTTACCAATATCATAAGTTGATTGCTTATGATGGTTTAACAGGTTTATTAAATCGTCGTTATTTTGAACAACAATTAAATGCGTTTTTAGCCTCTGCGGAACGCTCAGGCAATCCAGTTGCAGTAGCGTTATTTGATATTGACCATTTTAAAATAGTTAATCAACGTTATGGTTATTTGACAGGTAATGCTATTTTAAAGAATATCACCCGTTTATTAAAACAACGTTTACGCAGAGGAGATTTAATTGGACGTTATGAAGAAGATTGTTTTGTTATTGCATTAAATGAAGTAGATTTCATCACTGCTGAATCAGTTTTAAAAGAAATTGCCAATGAAATAATGAAGAATACTTATAAAGCTGAAAATATAGAAGTAAAAATTACTTTATCAGTGGGAGCAGCTCATTATCCTGGTTACGCGCTTTCTTTAAATACGCAAAATATTGTTTCTTTAATCATGCACACTGCGGAACGTGCTTTAATAACAGCACAATCACAACAGGCAGGTGTATTATTAAATGAACTCTTAGACTCAGATTAAATTGATTTAACGCTCAAGACGTATAAACTTTAGGATGATAAACACCACTTAGTTTAGCGGAATGCGATGCCACCTCTCTGAAAATATTATTTTAAAAGTTTTATTTAAAAACGGATTTAAAAAACTTTCTCTTTAGAGTCATATTTCGTTAAAATAATTAAATTTTTTCAAAAGAATTCAATGATATGGTTCTTTCACGAGATAACAACCCAAGGAATTAGGTTATATGCTCAATAAACCGTCTAAAAATATTAAATCTACTACCCCTTTAGTGGTTGAAGAAACTGTCTCGGCTCGAATTATGGTCGTAGATGATGATAGTTTTATTTTAACTTTATTATCTGCATGGTTAGAAGATGCTGGCTATGAAGTGAAAACTGCTTCTACAGGTGAAGAGGCGGTAGAAGTATTACCGTACTTTCGCCCTCATTTAGTGATTACTGATTTAAAAATGGATGGCATGGATGGTATCGCTTTATTGAATGAAATTCAGCGATATAGTTCTGTTTTGCCTGTTATTATGTTAAGTGGTAGTGCGCAAATTTCAGATGCTTTACGCGCCACACATCAAGGCGTGTATGAGTTTTTAACAAAACCTGTAGAACCTGATGACTTATTTAAAGTTTTACAGTCTGCTTTGCGTCATACAGGTTTGCTGCAAAATGAAAATTTATTTGCGCCTGAAATTATTCATAAAAGCAGCATAATGGCAAACTTATTGAACCAAGCGCAACGGGTTGCTCAAAGCCGAAGTAGTGTATTTATCGGCGGCGCGACAGGGACAGGGAAAGAATTATTAGCACGCGCTATTCATCGTGCTAGTCCGCGCAAAAATGAGGTTTTTTTAGGTATTAACTGCGGGGCTTTATCAGAACAACTATTAGAATCTGAATTATTTGGACATGAGAAAGGCGCGTTTACGGGCGCAGTCCGCAAACATTTAGGCTTATTTCAAGCAGCACATGGTGGCACATTATTTTTAGATGAAGTCGGCGATATGCCGCCTACTTTACAAGTCAAATTGTTGCGTGTATTGCAAGAAGGACAAGTAAAACCCGTTGGCGCAATTGAAAGTGTGCCGATTGATGTTCGGTTAATTTCAGCAACTCATCATAATTTAGAATTAGCCGTCAGACGTGGCGAGTTTCGTGAAGATTTGTTTTATCGTTTAAACGTAATTCCGTTATATATTCCGATGTTAGCTGAGCGGCGAGAAGATATTCCGTATTTAGTGAATCACTTTTTAGCGAAACGGGCGGCGCAAGATGGTTTAACCGAAGTGCAGCGTTTTGCCCCCGAAGTTTTGGAATATATGATGTCTATGCCATGGCCTGGTAATGTGCGCCAATTGCAAAATGTGGTTGAACGGTGCAGCGTGTTATCTATTTCGTCTATGATTCCGCTATCACTGGTGAAATCAGCGTTGCAAGATTCTAAGACTAATTTCCAAACTTTAGATGAAGCACGCGAAGAATTTGAACATCATTATTTAATAAAAGTGTTACGAATGATGGATGGGGATATAGAACAAGCCGCCGAAATTGCAGGTTGTGAATTGAGTGATTTTCAGAAATTAGTGAAAAAACACCATATTGATTTGAATTCATATCGTAAAGCAGACGAAAATTCGCCCACAAACGAAGGCATTCAAATGCAATAACAGTAAAATAAGAATAAAAATCTAAAACAAAATTAAGAAGAAAACGGGTTGAATGAGAGGAGGCGGACGAGTAACCCGTTTTACAGCTTAATGGCTTACTAATACTTAAGCTTTGCTTAACGCTAATAAATGACCATTTAAACGACTTTTATGGCGAGCAGCTTTATTGCGGTGAATAATGCCTTTGTTGACCATGCTGTCAATCACTGGAACGGCTGCTTTGTAAGCATCTTGTGCTTCAGTTAAAGATTTTGCTTCTAAAGCTTTAACTACTTTTTTGATATAGGTGCGTAACATAGAACGTTGAGCAACGTTATGTTGACGGTTTTTCTCTGCTTGACGAGCACGTTTTTCTGCTTGACGAGTATTTGCCAATGTCTTTCTCCTGAGTTATGAAAACGATTTAAAAACTGTGGATTATTTCGTGTTTTGCGCCAATTGTCAAGGTGTGAATTTAGTCGGGCTTGCTGTGTAAAAACCTAAACTTAGGTAAAACGCGAAGCGATTTAAAAGCGAAAAAGAATTGTGTACAGTGTATGCAAAAAATTCTTATATGCACCACAGGAGTTTGCTATGCAGTTACACAATCCAAATTTATTACGCGCTCAAGCTTTTATTAATGGGCAATGGTGTGATGCAGAGTCTAAAGCGACGATTAAAGTCCTCAACCCTGCTGATTTATCTCCTATTATTGATGTTCCCGCGTTAGGCAAAGCGGAAACACAACAGGCTATTCAAGCCGCACATCAGGCTTGGCACGGTTGGCGGGCGATGACGGCTAAAGCACGGGCCGTTATTTTGCGGCGTTGGTTTGAATTAATTATGACAAATCAAGAAGATTTAGCCATATTAATGACTTGTGAACAAGGTAAACCCTTAGCAGAAGCGCGCGGAGAAATTGCTTATGGCGCATCGTTTGTAGAATGGTTTGCAGAAGAAGCGAAACGGGTTTATGGCGATGTGATTCCAGCAAATAAAGAAAATCAGCGAATTGTCGTTTTAAAACAAGCAATTGGGGTTGCTGCTGCCATTACGCCGTGGAATTTTCCCAATGCGATGATTACTCGCAAATGTGCACCAGCGTTAGCGGCGGGCTGCTCTGTTATCGTCAAACCTGCGTCGAGTACGCCACTTTCTGCGCTCGCTTTAGCCTATTTAGCAGAACAAGCAGGCTTTCCAGCGGGGGTATTTAATGTAATTACAGGCAGTGCGCAAGTGATTGGTGCAGAATTGACGTTAAGCCCTTTAGTACGCAAAGTATCGTTTACGGGGTCAACCGAAGTCGGCAAAGTGTTGATGCAACAATGCGCTTCTACTGTTAAAAAAGTCTCTTTAGAATTAGGCGGCAATGCACCTTTTATCGTATTTGATGATGCCGATTTAGACCAAGCCGTTGAAGGGGCAATCATTTCTAAATACCGCAATGCGGGACAAACTTGCGTTTGCGCGAACCGTTTATTAGTACAAGATAAAGTATATGATGCGTTTGCAGAAAAATTAACGTTAGCAGTACAAAAATTAAAGGTTGGTAATGGCTTACAGACAGGCGTGCAACAAGGGCCTTTAATTGATGAATCTGCTGTTCAAAAAGCGGAGCGGCATATTGCTGATGCGGTGGCTAAAGGCGCGACTGTTCAATGTGGCGGGAAACGGCACGCATTAGGCGGCACTTTTTTTGAACCAACTTTATTAACGAATGTCACGCCAGACATGTTAATTGCTAAAGAAGAAACTTTCGCCCCGATTGCGCCGCTATTTCGCTTTCACACCGAACAAGAAGCCGTTACGATGGCAAATGATACCGAATTTGGGCTGGCTTCTTATTTCTACAGCCGCGATATTGGGCGGATTTGGCGCGTAGCAGAAGCTTTGGAATACGGTATGGTTGGAATTAATGAAGGTTTAATTTCCACTGAAGTTGCACCGTTTGGCGGAATTAAAGAATCGGGGATAGGACGCGAAGGCTCTAAATATGGCATGGAAGATTATTTAGAAATAAAATATCTTTGTTTAGGCGGAATATAGCATTTTAACCCCAGTCTTTTTACGCCATAATAAGAATGAGGAGAATGAATATACAAAGGATTGGAACGATAACGTATCACGAGTTATCACGGGAAAACCTATTGCAACTATCAAAAACGTTAAAACGGTTTGATTTTCAATAACCTCTGGGAGGAGGAGATTATCATGTTAAGAACGCAAGAATATGAATTACAAGAATATTATGCGGAATTATCCGATTGGGTAGAACACTGGGTGTTCAGCAAAGCGGATTTAGTGTATGGTCAACAAATCATAGAAGCTTTTAAGCCTTTTATTGATGATTTGGTTGCACATTCCGTCCGTAAGCAAAAACTTCATGAACATGTTGAAAATTTATGTTTATTAGGGAATGAAATTATTCGTACTTTAAACATGAATACCGCTTTACAATCCTTGCCAGTGAAACAATTAATTGCTGATTCTGTTGATGAAGATGGTGGGCCTTATTCACACGCTTTAGACAGCCAAACGGCAAAATTGTCTTATGATGACACTTGCCGCAGTTTGCATGAATATTTAGAACGCCAAACACAACCTAAACATTAAGCCTTCTGAACTGGATAACGTTTGTTATCCAGTTTAATGCTAGACTGCGGTTTTTCTAAACCTCACAACTCTACTTTTTACTTTACTGCTTCATGTCAACTTCTTCTAGTCTTCCCGAACTTGCGCCCCGTTATATCAGTCGCTTAACCCGTAATACTATCGCGCTTATTTTAGCCGGTGGACGCGGTGGACGTTTAAGTCATTTGACCGATTGGCGCGTTAAACCTGCTGTCCCTTTTGGGGGAAAATTTAGAATTATTGATTTTCCACTTTCTAATTGTATTAACTCAGGAATTCGACGAATTGGGATTTTAACGCAATACAAAGCCCACTCGCTCATTCGTCATATTCAACGCGGCTGGGGATTTTTACGCGGTGAATTCGGTGAATTTATCGAATTACTACCCGCGCAACAATGGTTAACAGAAGAATGGTATTCAGGCACGGCGGATGCGGTTTATCAAAATTTAGATATTATTCGCAGTCACTCCCCTGAATATGTATTGATTTTAGCGGGTGACCATATCTATAAAATGGACTATGGGACAATGATTGCCACCCATTTTGAACAACAAGCGGATATGACTGTAGGCTGTTTAGAAGTGCCGCTCGACAGTGCGCGGGCGTTTGGGGTGATGAGTGTGGACGGGCAAGGGCAAGTTTTAAAATTCATGGAAAAACCCGCCGCACCCGAACCCACACCGCATAATCCAACTAAAGCATTAGCTTCAATGGGTATTTATGTATTTAATACCGATTTTTTATGTGAACAACTTGCTTTAGATGCACAAGACCCGAATTCTACGCATGATTTTGGTAAAGACATTATTCCCAAATTAATTACTTCGCATCGCGTATTCACCCATGCTTTCCGCGATTCTTTAACGGGAAAACAAGCGTATTGGCGCGATGTAGGCACGGTGGACGCATTTTGGCAAGCCAACATGGAAGTAATTTCTGGCACGCCCGATTTAGATTTATACGACAAACAATGGTCAATTTGGACATATCAAGAACAATTACCGCCCGCAAAATTCGTCGATGAAAAAGAGCAAGTTGGCGTAGCGATTGATTCAATGGTATCAGGTGGTTGCGTTATTTGGGGCGCGAAGATTGTGAATTCGCTGCTATTTTCCAATGTCAAAGTAGAAGCTAGTTCTTTATTAGAAGAAGCGGTCGTATTGCCCAACGTGAAAATCGGCAGTAATTGCCGAATTCGCAAAGCGGTGATTGATAAAGGCTGTGTGATTCCTGACGGCACACAAATTGGCGTAAATCCTGTAGAAGACAAACGTTTATTTGATGTGAGTCCCAACGGCGTAGTGCTAGTAACGCCTGATATGCTTGGGCAAAATTTACATCATCATTATTAAAAGCTAGTTTGTTTTAATAAGATTATATAGAAGGGAGAGACCTGCTAGGTTTTGAAAACCTAGCAGGTCTTTGTTTTAATTTGAATCTATTGCCTAAATGAGTTATTTAGTTCTCGACAACGCTTGCAATTGCTAAAACGATTGCACTCCTCATTTTCTTTAAAGCAATTTCTCAATTTCTTTAATCAACTCATCAGATTCAGGTTTAACTTTACTGGGGAAACTTTGAATAACATCACCTTGACGGTTGATTAAATACTTATGAAAATTCCATTGTGGAAATTCGCCCGTTTTAACCGCTAACGCTTTAAATAACGGATGCGCGTTTTTCTCACTTGCACCTACTTTTTCAAACATGGGGAATTCAATGCCATAAGTAGAACGGCAAAAAGATTGGATTTTATCTTCACTATCAGGCTCTTGTCCGCCAAAATCATTGGAAGGAAAACCTAAAATAACTAAACCTTTTTCTTTGTACTTTTTATACAGCGTTTCTAAACCTTCATATTGCGGTGTATAGCCGCATTCACTGGCAGTATTAACAATCAAAATAACTTTATTTTGATAAACTTCACACAATTTAACAGGCGTTTTGGTATTTAATGGACGCACTTCAAAATTTAAAACGTCTGGACAAGCTTGAACCGTCGTCATAAAAAACACTCCTAAGCAAAATAAACTTAATAAAGAAAAGATTTTTCTCATTCTATTTTCCTCAAAGGTTAAAACAACACATTAAGTAAATTCTTAGCATTTTTGTTTCCAGTGAAAAAGAATTTCTAAAGCTTGACGTGGGGTTAAATTATCAACTTCTAAAGTCTCTAATTCAGCAATAATCGGATGCTGTGCCTGTGCCGTAGTGTTATCCGCTGTTGTCGTGGCGGCTAATGTTAAACCTAATTGTTGAGACGTTAATTGTAACTGCTGTGCTTCCAATTGTTTCAAGCGTTTACGCGCAGCATCAATCACAATACGCGGCACACCTGCCAATGCTGCAACCTGTAAACCATAACTACGACTTGCCGCGCCGCGTTTGACTTTGTGTAGAAAAACTAAATTTTCACCTTGTTCAACCGCATCTAAATGAATATTGCCCACCCCGCGACAGCTTTCTGCTAAAGTCGTCAATTCAAAATAATGGGTTGCAAATAGACAATAAGCTTTAAGTCGCCGCGCAAGAAAATCCGCCGCTGCCCATGCAAGCGATAAACCGTCAAAAGTGCTAGTTCCGCGTCCAATTTCATCCATAAGCACCAGACTATTTTCTGTTGCGTTATGCAAAATATTAGCAGTTTCTGTCATTTCTACCATGAAAGTTGACCGTCCACCCGCTAAATCATCGCTCGCACCGATACGAGTAAAAATTGCATCAATGTCGCCAATCACCGCCGTCGTTGCAGGTACAAAACTACCAATATGTGCCAAAATCACAATTAACGCTGTTTGTCGCATAAAAACTGATTTTCCACCCATATTGGGCCCTGTGACAATCAGCATTTTTTGTTTATTATCAAGCTGTAAGTCATTAGGCATAAAAGGTGTTTCTTGCACTGCTTCTACGACTAAATGTCGTCCATCTTCAATAGTTAAGATAGGTTCAGTTGTAAATTTGGGGGGATATAAGCGCAAACTGTCCGCCCGTTCCGCAAAACAATCTAAAACATCAATTTCTGCTACTGCCGCCGCGGTCGTTTGTAAAGCCGCTAACTGCGTTAAAATCGTGTCTAATAGTTGCTCATACAAGTATTTTTCCCGCGCTAAAGACCGTTCTTGTGCACTTAATACTTTGTCTTCAAAGGCTTTTAATTCAGCAGTGATATAACGTTCTGCACCTTTAAGCGTTTGACGGCGCGTATAATGCGCGGGTACTTTTTCAGCATGAATTCTACCTAATTCAATGTAATAGCCATGTACACGATTAAAACCCACTTTTAAGGTATTGATACCCGTGCTTTGTCGCTCGCGCTGTTCTAATTCAGCTAGAAATTGTTCGGCATGACTGCTTAAATTGCGTAATTCGTCTAAAACAGCATCATAACCCGCAGCAATTACGCCGCCATCGCGGACTAAAAAAGGCGGATTATCGACAATAGCGGCTTGTAATTGTTGTTGTAATTCAGGGAATTCTTGAATATTTTGTTTAAATACTTGAAAAGTGCTTAAATCACTTAAAAACTGCAATAAACTAGGTAAACGCGCCAACGCATTGCGTAATTGTGCTAAATCACGCGGACGGGCAGATTTTAAAGCGACGCGGGCTAAAATACGTTCAATATCCCCCACGCCTTTTAAAAGTTCAAATAGTTGATTTTGAAAACCTAATTCTAGTAATTGCCCAACACAGGCATGACGGGCTTGTAAAATAGTTTTATCGCGTAATGGACGATGCAACCAGCGACGCAATAAACGGCTACCCATTGCCGTGGCGCATTGGTCTAATACGCCAATCAGGGTATGTTCGCGTTTGCCAAAATTAATGCGGCTGTCTAGTTCTAAATTCCGACGGCTGGCGGCATCAATTAAAATCGTTTCTTCGCGCCGTTCCCAGCGTAAACCTTGAATGTGAGGTAAAGCCGTGCGTTGTGTATCTTGTGCATATTGCAGTAAACAGCCTGCCGCGCTAATGGCGACGGTTAATTCAGCACAGCCAAACCCTGCTAAATTTAATGTCCCAAATTGTTGATTTAGCAAACGTTGTGCGGTCTCGCTTTGAAAATACCATTCAGGCTGTTTACGCATCGTCAAATGGCTGGGTAAAACTAAACTATTGTTTTCACTGATTAATAGCTCAGCGGGGCGTAAACGCTCTAATTCGCTGAGTAACGCCATTTGCCCACGCATTTCGCTAACGCTAAACCGCCCACTGGCTAAATCTAAAATGGCTAAACCGATTAAATCTTGCTGATGATGAATTGCAACCAGCAGATTATCTTGACGTTCTTCTAATAAAGCTTCATCTGTTAATGTGCCTGGGGTGATGATGCGTGTAACTTTACGTTCAACAATGCCTTTACTGGTTGCAGGGTCGCCGATTTGTTCACAAATGACTGCTGATTCGCCTATTTTGACAAGTTTCGCTAAATAACCTTCAATCGCATGAAATGGCACGCCCGCCATGTGAATATCATGCCCTTGTATTTTGCCGCGACTGGTCAAGGTAATATCCAGCAGTTGCGCGGCACGCTTGGCATCTTCAAAAAATAATTCGTAAAAATCGCCCATGCGATAAAACAATAACATGTGTGGAAATTCTGTTTTGATGCGCAAATATTGCTGCATCATGGGCGTATGTTCAGATAAAGGAATAGAAGAAATTGCTGTCATTGATAAATAAAATAAGTCAATAAAAAAAGGGTTAATTAAGAAGATTATATTTACACTATAAAATAAGTTATTTATTCATTTTTTATAATTATACTTTTACTTTTTCAAAATAAATAAATTTAATGAAAAGAACAAAGCATTTTAAAGTTTAAAATACAACTTGATTTTTATAATTTTGCTCAAAGTTATTTTTAGCATAAAGTATATTTAACAACTTATAAAAAGAATATAAGTAAGTTATCTACTTAAAAATTTGGATTGAATATTGCTAATAAGTATTAGCGAGTAACGAAGTTACAATGAAAAATTATCGACAAGTTCAAACAATTTGATTAAAGTGAATATTAACTATTTTGTAGTAAAAATATGTATCTTTTAACTTTTTTAGGGTTTTAATAGATTTATGGCAACTTATTCTATTACAGCAGATTATCAACCTTCCTACGATTATATCCAAAGTTTGGATGGTTTGCGGGCGTGTGCAATTGCTTTCGTGCTTTTAGGACATTTTGGTTTAGCGCGTTTTGTCCCTGGTGGATTTGGCGTTACTTTATTCTTTTTTATCAGTGGTTTTCTTATTACCCGTTTATTAATTGCAGAACACAAAGCAAGTGGCACAATTTCTTTATACCATTTTTATCTTAGACGGGCATTGCGTTTATATCCTGCTTTATTGTTTATGGTGGCATTATCCTGTTTGTTTTATATTTGGATTCAACATCCCATTAAATTAATGGAAATTGCTTCTGCTTTATTTTACTTTGCAAATTACTATAGTTTAATTATAGGCTATAAATTAGTAGAAGGTTCACCTCATGCGTTTAATGTTTTATGGTCATTAGCTGTTGAAGAACATTATTATTTAATTTTTCCTTTAATGTTTTTAACTTTATATAAAAAACCTGCATTATTTATTAAAGTAATTATTAGTTTAATGTTATTTATTTTAGTGTGGCGGATTGCTTTAGTTTTTATTTGGGATGTAATTGATAATCGGACTTATTTTGCAACAGATACTCGAGCAGATTCTATTTTATATGGCTGTTTATTGAGTTTAATTTTAGCCTCTCAAAATGGCGCAAAGTGGATAGAATTTTGTGCGCGTCCCTCAGTATTTATAACAGGAATCATGCTGTTATTATTTTGTTTCTTATTTCGTCATCCTTTATTTAGAGAAACTTTTCGTTACTCTTTACAAGGGATTGGTTTATTAATTGTTATTCCCGCCATTTTATTTCATAGTCGTTACACATTATTTAAGAAAATATTACAAACTCCCGTTTTAGTATTGCTCGGTAAATTAAGTTATTCACTCTATTTACAACATTGGTTAGTTATTATTATGACTTCTTATTTTGTAAAAGAAATGTCATTCACTTGGTACTTAATTGCATTACCGCTGACCTTGGCTTTAGCCTATTTTTCTTATTACCATATAGAGAAACCTGTATTGTATTTACGCGTACAGTATGGTTCACATCGTAGTACAGTGAATGCTTAACTTGTTTTAGTATTTTTTCCATGCAAGGGATATAGAATGATTAAAAGAACCATACTGTTTTTTTTCTTTTATTTGTTATCTGCAAATACTTATGCAGAATCAATTAAATTTTTACAATGGTGGGATGAATATATTGTTCAACGCATTGACCGCAGTGGCGCAGTAGGCTATGGACGCAAAACCCAAGCAGAACAAGGTTTGGATGTAGATAATGATGGTATAAACAATGACTCTCGTTTATGTATTCCCTTTAATTTACAAGAAGATAAACCTTTACATCCTGAAGCTTTGTGTGTTGCAGGCACATTAAAAAATACTTACCGCAACGATCGCCCCAGTTCTGTTTTTTACGGGGGAATGGTGGCAAATTACACGCAAACAGCTGACCAGACAGTCACTGACAGTTTAGGACGTACTTACCCCTTAGTGCGTTCTTTTGCACAAGCCAGTGTACAACCCGACGGGGCTTCAATGATACTGGGCTATAACCCAAGTTTTCCAACTAATATTCGGCGAATGATTAATAATTATAACGTCGATAAACTTTACTGGTCAGATATGACCTTTTTCGCGGTGGACCCTGCTTATACTGACATGTCAGAGGCATTTTTAGCGACTCCAGAAGCGCAAGTGAATTGGGCAAGTGTATTTTTGTGGAAAAAAAGCGCGTTTGTAAATGGCGGCGCATCGGCTGAACGTATTATTTTAGACGAAACCAGTCGCATTATGTTTGATGCGGTTCGCCACCGGCGCAATATTCAAGAAGCTCGAATTATCATTCAAGACGGCAATAATTTATTTATTAGTGAAGTTTCGCTGGATATGTTGGCGGCAAATAACCCTTTAGAACAAATTAATGATCCTAAAGCAAGTGTAGGAAATTCAGGCACAACCTTAGAATTTAAGCCACTTAACTCCCGTTGGGCATATTATGGTCCTACGGATTGCGACATGATATTTTTAAAGCAATTTGCTAATTTTGAAGAGCATGAATTTACTGATATTCAAGCCGTTGGTTTATATTTAGCAACCCCAGAATTTCGTCATGCCGCAAGTATGTTGACCTTTGATAATTTCCGTTTTTATGGCACAACACCTGAATTAAAAGCGGCTGCCAATCCACCGCCGAGCCTTAACACAACGGATAATCCTAGCAGTGCGACCCTGAGCACCGCGCCTTTTGGTATTGGCTTTACGACGGATGGACAGTTTTTAGCAACCAATGCCCGTTTTTATAAAGACATTAACGCTTATGGTAACCCTGTTACCGTGCGCGGCGATGATACTTTAGATATTCGTGGTTTAATTACGGTTGACCCCGCTCATATAGGTGCGCAAGCGGATTTATTTGTCGTTGTTGAAGCGAGTATTTCTGATTATGTGCCCATGTTTTTTGTATTTAACAGCACAGGCTGGATGCAAGCAATTGATATTTTAGGCAATCTATCACAACAAATTTTACCATTGCGTGAAACATTAGCTTTGAGAAAAGAAGAAATTGTGCAAATTTTCCCTGTGCGTTTAGATGCTTTTCGGAATGATGAAGTCTTAAAACAACAGATTTTGCTGGGATGTGCTGACCGCCCAATGACCTATAGCGGTAAATTGAATTTTGCGCCGCTGACCTTAAAATTTTACTATGGTTATCGCTTAGTTACTGATGGGACGCTAGTTTTTAGTGCTGAACCGATTGATGTTCGGTTAACGCCATAGAAGTCGACTAGCAGTCTTTTTAATTTGCTCTAATAAACCTGCTAGGTTTTAGAAACCTAGCAGGTTTTTGTTTTAATTGTGTATCTTTTTAAATCTGAAATACTTAAGAAATCCATCCATATTATTGAATAGAAAAATTATAATCTATTTAATATTCATCATGATATGTTAGTATACTTTGCAAACCCTCACTTGACATACCAAGTTTCTGGACAGCCCTTTTTAGTAAATCTAAACCAATGTCAGCGTTATTTGGAGTAACACCAGAGCTGTAGTATCCATGTGTATAGGTAAATGAGTCATTAGTTAGTGATTCTTTAATAAATACAGAGTTATGTGTTTGCTCATAGTCTCTCTTAAATCGCCAATCGGTTTTTTTTGTCGTTGATACTTTTACTTCATTAGGGAAAATTTCTAAAATTTCCTCAATTAATTTAAAATTTAAATGAGGACATAGACGGATTCTAAATAAATTTGTCTCAAGTTCATGACGAATCCTATCTTTATTAAAAATAAAAATGGCTTCGTTTTTTTGTGCGTTAAAATTACTAAATTTCCCATAAGAAAACCAACTGTCCCAATTTGTCCAATTCATACTAGATTGTTTACATCCCCAAATATTTAGTCGTTTTTCCTCAATACCAAAACAATATTCGATAGGGCGATAGGCAGTATTGCGTTGCTGACTGCACCATGTAAATCCGAAAACTTCATCCCATCGGGATTCTTTTCCATCAAGCCATACTTTACGATTTCGCATACCTTTCAATTCATCAACTAATAAGACAGCGTTATTAATTTCCGTGGTAGACCAAGCGGCTAAATACCAAGTTTTCTTATTTTTAATACATGTTGAATTTATTGGAGCTTTTTGTGCTTTTATAACAGCATTGGTAAATCCACTCGCTGTAGATTCCGCAAACTCAATAGCAATACCAATTTGGGGTATCTCATACGCAACTTCAACTGATTTATCCGTTTTCTCAGAAATTGCTGAACCACAATTTATGCAAAACTTTGCTGATGCAATATTTTGGGTTGAACACTTTGGACAAATTAAGGTGTTTAACTGAATTAATCGATTTTTCGTTTCAGAAATAATCATTTGTAATTGTTCATTGCTTATATTTATATTTCTTGCAAAAGATAAAATGATTTCTTTTTCTTCAGGAGTCATTACTCCATCAATAGCAGATACATATAGCATTGCTTCCAGATTAGCTATCTTTTCAGAAAAGATTCCGATTGGAGTTATTTTATACTCGGACTGTTTTCCTTTATTTTCTGCTTTTGTAACAGTAGCTTTAGAGCAATCTAAAGATTTTGCATAAGTATTAATAGCTTCAATTTCTTTTTCACTTATTTTGTTGTCTGAGCGAATAATGTAAAAAACATTTGCAAGACATGTAATTTTTTCATCATCAGTCATAAGATACCTACAGCGTAAGAAGAGATGCTAATATTGTGTTTATATGACTACCAAAAACTCTAGTCTATAAGTAATTATTAATATTATTAAATATATATAAAATATAAAGCTTTTTGATAGTGTCAGATTAAGTTATCTAACTACTTTGAGGTAAAGCTAAACAAGTAAAGATGAATTGTAACGATAAAAAAGAGTTTCGCCCATATCTGTTTGTAGAAAAGATTATGAGTAGTTTATATTTTTAGGAGTTACGCAATTTTTAGCATCTAAAAAAGAGATATTGATTAAAAAGGAGTGCAATTGCTTTAGCTATTGCAAGGGTTGCCGAGAACTCAATAACTCAAGTTTGGCGAGAGATTCAACTTAAAACAAAGACCTGCTAGGTTTTAAACACCTAGCAGGGCTGTGGGTATAAATTCGCAGGTCTGCCGTTCTCAAAAGATAAACAAATATAACACAAATAACTGAATTTAAAATAATTATTCGCTAAATTCGCGTTAAAATCGCTTTGGATTAATTGCTTGTTTATAAAAAGCAATCGCTGAAGCTATTGCACTCCTCTGAAATCCCTATAAAAGCAGATTGTCTAAAACCCTATTTTCCATTAAAGTAAATTTCTTATTTGCCCACTACCAAGGAAACATTATGACAGCAAAAAATGCGTTTTATGCCCAATCAGGAGGAGTCACTGCGGTTATTAATGCAAGTGCCTGTGGCGTATTAGAAACTGCACGTTTATATCCTGAAAAAATTGCCAAAGTATATGCTGGACGCAATGGCATTATCGGCGCGTTAACTGAAGATTTAATTGATACTAGCTTAGAACCCATTGAAAATATTGCGGCTTTACGTTATACCCCCTCAGGTGCATTTGGTTCTTGTCGCTATAAACTCAAAGGCTTAGAACAAAATAAAGCAGAATATGAACGCTTAATTGAAGTGTTTAAAGCCCATAATATCGGCTATTTCTTTTATAACGGCGGCGGCGATTCTCAAGATACTTCTTATAAAGTGTCACAAATTGGCGAAAGTTTAGGCTATCCCATGACTTGTATCGGGATTCCTAAAACGGTTGATAACGATTTACCCGTCACAGATACTTGTCCAGGATTCGGTTCAGTCGCTAAATATGTTGCGGTTTCTATTCGTGAAGCGAATTTTGATGTGGCTTCTATGGCAAAAACTTCAACCAAAGTTTTCGTGATGGAAGTCATGGGACGGCACGCGGGCTGGATTGCAGCCGCGGGCGGTTTAGCGACTGAAAAAGAAGGCGATGGCCCTCATATTATTTTATTCCCAGAAATTCAGTTAGATGAAGAAAAGTTCATCGCAAAAGTAGATGAATCTGTTAAAAAATATGGCTATTGTTCTATTGTGGTTTCTGAAGGCTTAAAAAATGCAGAAGGTAAATTTTTATCTGAAGCAGGCACTAAAGACGCATTCGGACATGTGCAATTGGGCGGCGTTGCGCCTGTGATTGCAAACATGGTAAAAGCCAAATTAGGCTATAAATACCACTGGGCAGTTGCCGATTATTTGCAACGGGCAGCTCGTCACATTGCTTCTAAAACTGACGTTGAACAAGCCTATGCAGTGGGTAAAGCTGCTGTTGAGTTTGCCGTCAATGGTAAAAATGCAGTAATGCCTACCATTGTGCGCGTTTCTAATGCTCCCTATCAATGGGAAATCGGTTCTGCTAATTTAGCAGACGTGGCAAACGTTGAGCGTAAAATGCCACGCGACTTTATTAGTGCGGATGGTTTCCATATTTCAGCAAGTTGCCGTGAATATTTACAGCCTTTAATTATGGGCGAAGATTATCCAACTTATGTAAATGGCTTGCCGCGCTATGTAGAGTTAAATAACATTGCAGTTGCAAAAATTTTAAATACTGAGTTTAAAGTAAAATAAACTGTAGATTTAAAAAAATACCTTAAAGAAATAGAGAAAATTTCTTTATTTCTTTAAGCAAAACTGTATTTCTTAAGCTTCTTAAATCTTTATTAATCGCTATGAAAACACCCCCAGACGCATGGCGCGCATCAGACAGTAGTATCCGTGCGGTACAAATTGCTTTTGAATTCAATAAAAATATTAGTGATGCGATTCGCCATTCTGCGAATCAACTTGGAATTAGTCCTTCTGACCAAATTCGCGCAATTATTGGTTTGGAAGTTAAAAAACCTAAACGCCCACGCTTAACAATTTCTTTAACAGAACAAGATTATCAACAATTAGCAGAACGCTATAATGTACCTGTCGAAGATAAAAACGCGATTCGCGAAGCGATTGCTAAAGAATTAGTACAATATAGTCAAGCACTATTAGAGAATGTTAACACGCCAGAACAAATGACAAGCGCACCTGCTTTGCATGGTAAAGACACGCCTTTGGTTTTAAATTCTTTTATTTCTGAAACAATTAGCCCTGCAAAACCAGATAAACCCTAATCAACCGTGGCAACAGGGCAAGGGTTCATTATGTTAGAAAATGTGTGGCAAAAATTAACAGAAGCCGTGCTCACGCCTAAAATTGATGAGCAAACGTTACAAAATAAGCTGAATGAACTTAAACCTCAATTACCGATTCCGCTTTTTTGGTTATTGGGTAAAACTCAATCGGGTAAAACCTCGCTGATTCGCGCATTAACGCATCGAGATGATGCAACAATTGGCAATAGTTTTCAGCCTTGTACTAAAACCGCGTATATTTATGATTTTCCAAGCGTAGAACAGCCTATTCTGCGCTTTTTAGATACACGGGGATTAGGAGAAATTGATTATAATCCCGAAGAAGATATTCAACTTTTTCAAGAACAAGCACATTTATTGATTGTAGTCGTGCGGGCAACAGACCATGCGCAACATTGCGTATTGCAAGCAGTTGTCGAGATTCTCAAAAAGCGTCCGCACTGGCAACTGATTGTTGTACAAACAACTTTACATGATGCTTATCCCAGTATAAACACAGAGCATGTGCTGCCGTATCCTTATCAAGCAACAGGGGAAAGTGCAAGCTTTCCGTCCACTGTGCCGCATGATTTAGCCCGTTCTTTAATCAAACAACGTCAAGATTTTAATCGCTATTTAAAATCGCATTTAGGTGATTTTGCTCCCGTCCAATTTATCGCTGTAGATTTTACTTTACCTGAAGATGGTTATGAGCCTGTAGATTACGGACTAAACGAACTGTGGAATGCGATTGAGCACGCTTTGCCGTTAGGTTTGCGCGGATTATTAAACGCCTCGCAATTAGAAGAACTGCATGATATTTATGCAAAAGCTGCTTATCCGCATATTATTGCTTATGCAATACTTGCCAGTGCTGCGGGTGCAGTGCCCGTGCCTTTTGTCGGTACGCCTTTGTTGCTTTCAATTCAAGCTAAAATGTGTCATACCTTAGCCTCTATTTATAATCAAGAACTTAATTCACAACGGCTTACCGAATTGGGAAGTATTTTAGGGGTAAGTTACACATTAAGATTGGCGGGACGCGAACTCATTAAATTTATTCCAGTGTATGGCTCAGTAGTTTCTTCAATTTATGCGGGCGCGGTGACATTTGCATTAGGAAAAACGGTAAGTTTATATTTCAAACATATTTTAGAGGGGCATGTACCGGATAAAAAGCAGTTTGAAAAAATTTATGCAGATGAATTGCAATATGGAAAAGAAATTTTGCAACGTTATTTAAACAAAAAATAAAGTTGAAACGTGTAATTGATTGAACGCCGTTTTTTGTCTGAACCACAATTTACACAATTCACTTAATGTTCTCAATTTGTGATTCAGCTAAAACTAAACCGCGTAAGTTCTAAATTGTTAAACCCCTTCCATAGACTTTTTAAAAACAAGGAATTTATCATGAATCATGCGATTCGAATTCATCAAACCGGCGGACAAGAGGTTTTAACATGGGAAGCATTGGAAGTTGGGCAACCCGCCGCACATGAAATACGCTTGGCACAAACCGCTATCGGTTTAAATTTTATTGATGTCTATTTTCGCACGGGTTTATATAAAGCACCGTTACCTTTAGTCGTCGGTATGGAAGGCGCGGGCGTTATTGAAGCTGTAGGCAGTGCAGTCACGGATCTAAAAGTGGGCGACCGCGTTGCGTATGCCCCTGTATTAGGCGCGTATAGCCAAAGTCGTTTAATCGCTGCTGACCGTGTTGTCAAAATTCCTGAAGGTGTTTCCGACCAAGTCGCGGCGGCAATGATGTTAAAAGGAATGACTGTGCAATATTTGCTTTGCTAAATTTTCAAAGTGAAAGCGGGCGACACGATTTTATTTCACGCAGCAGCGGGCGGCGTAGGTTTAATTGCTTGCCAATGGGCAAAAGCACTGGGCGCGACGGTTATCGGCACAGTGAGCAATGAAGAAAAAGCCGAATTAGCAAAAGCGCACGGCTGCGATTATCCCATTGTCTATACTAAAGAAAATTTTGTAGAGAAAGTCAAAGAAATTACCAACGGCGCAGGCGTGCCCGTTGTGTATGATTCCGTCGGTAAAGATACTTTGCTGCACTCTTTTGACTGCTTACAACCGCTGGGCATGATGGTCAGTTTTGGACAATCTTCTGGTGCAAACCCGCCGCTTGATTTAAGCATTTTAGGCGCGAAATCTTTATTTTTAACACGTCCCAGTTTAATGAGTTACACCGCTACCCGTGAGCAATTATTAAATTGTGCGGATGGTTTATTTGAAGTATTAGCTAATCAACAAGTTAAGATTGATATCAATCAAACTTATACTTTAGCCAATGCTGCCCAAGCCCATTTTGATTTAGAAAACCGTAAAACGACGGGGGCGACAGTTTTAATTCCTTAAAGTGCTTTAAATAAAAATCTAAAGAACGGATTAAACAGTTCTCTTTGATTAATTCTCTACTTTTATCTGAATCGTTATTCATATAATTCTCTAAATTCCAGCAATTTAAAAATTATGTTTTGTAATTTTTTAAATTAAGAAAGTTAGATAACTTACGATTTAGATAAAATAGAAAACTCTCAAAAAAGCAATCTTGATTTTTCTTAAATCGCACATAAAACGCTAGCCTAGCAAAATCACGAAAGGAAACATAACAATGAATATTAAAAAATTTCTGAGTATTTTAACTTTAGGTGGCGTATTGGCATGTAGCACTGCGCCCAGCTTTGCCCAATTGCCCAGTATGGTAGAGGGGCGTGAATTACCCAGCTTAGCTCCCATGTTGGAACGCATTACGCCCGCAGTAGTCAATATTTCCACCAAAACCCGCACGCGGGTTGCAAACAGCCCTTTATTAAATGACCCCTTTTTCCGTTTCTTTTTTGATTTACCTACTGAACCGCGTGAACGCACCGAACAAAGTTTAGGTTCGGGCGTGATTATTGATGCACGACGTGGGCATGTAATTACTAACCACCATGTTATTGATAAAGCAGATGAAATTCTAGTAACTTTGCGTGATGGTCGCAAATTAAAAGCGGAGTTAATCGGCTCAGATAAAGATACCGATGTTGCACTGATTAAAATTCCGTCCGAAAATTTAACCCAAATTCCGCTCATGGATTCCGACCGTTTGCGCGTAGGCGATTTTGTGGTAGCAATTGGCAATCCCTTTGGTTTAGGGCAAACCGTAACTTCAGGCATTGTCAGCGCATTAGGACGTAGTGGCTTGAGTATTCAAGGTTATGAAGATTTTATTCAAACGGATGCTTCCATTAACCCAGGCAATTCGGGCGGGGCATTGGTTAATTTGCGCGGCGAATTAATCGGCATTAATACTGCGATTATTGCGCCTAGTGGTGGCAATATCGGCATTGGTTTTGCCATTCCAACCAATATGGCAATGCAAGTTATCAGTCACTTAGCTGAATACGGCGAAGTGCGACGCGGCACAGTTGGGATTGCGGTGCAAGATTTAAATCCAGATTTAGCCAAAGCGTTTAATTTAAACGATGGCAAAGGCGCGGTCATTGTCAACGTTGAACGCGATTCTCCAGCAGAACGGGCAGGCATCAAAGTCAGTGACGTAGTGTTAGAAGTCAACGACCAACCCATCCACAGTGCAACGGACTTACGCAATCGTTTAGGATTAGCGCGGGTGGGTGACCATGTCAAACTATCACTGATTCGCAACGGTAATCCCGTCAATATTCGCGTAAAAATCTCTGATAACCCATCCATTTCTGGCAGCGAAGTCAGCCGTTATTTAGAAGGCGCGAAGTTAGTAGATGATGATGGCGTAATCGTCAAAGAAGTAGAACGGCGCAGCGCGGCGGAGCGGGTAGGATTACAAAAAGGCGACAAGATTATCGGTTTTAATCGGCGCAAAATTGATTCTTTAAACACATTAACAGAAGCTTTAAGACAACGGCGCGGTTTCTTTTCTTTACAAATTGAACGTGAAGGCGATGTTTTCTCAGTAACGTTACAATAAAAGCTTTATTTAAAATTTGAGCGTTCTTAGTTGTTTTTTTAATTAAGAACGCTTTTATTTTAGCACACAAGAATAATGAAACATAATGAATCAAAATGCAGTGGACAAATAAAAGACAGGAAAGTTTTTGCCGTTTTACGCTTTAAGAAACGCTACCTAATTAATTTACAACGGTTGTAAAAAAGAACTTAAAATAGCGAAAGAATCCTAAAATAACTTGGTTAAACGCAACACCCGTCCGATTTCTTCTTGTTCATAAGAAACCGTGTCCATTGTGGCATTAATTAAATAAAATCCCAATTCACTTTCTGATAAATCAGGTAAATTTAACGGGTCAAAATCCGGAAAATTGTTAATATCACATCGCCGAATTAATTCTTCCAAACCTTTTCCTTTATCTTCAATATCAATCACAACGCGGTCAACTTCCAAATTGATTTGCACAGCGATTTCATGCCCTGCTTGATTTTCATAACTATGCACAATCACATTTTGAATGCCTTTCATCACACACAGTTGCACATCTTCAATGGTATTTTCAGCCAAAGGTGTCACCGCACATAAAGATTGAACGCATTGCCCGACCAATGTTGCATGGTAAGGATTGCTGTCAATGGTTAAAGTAATTTTTTGCATGATAAAAATACCCTTAAATGAATCAATAATGATTTATCATTCGGCAAAAAATGTACCATACTTGATATGAACTAAAATTTTGATTTTAAGCATGTTTAATGGCGACTACTTGTACACAATTTCAAAAGCTGTCAATCTGCTGACGTTCTTGTTTTTATTTACATCAATTTTTGACCCCGAATATTTTTATGACTCAAGCCACTTTCCCGATTTTCTTAGATTGTCCATTTTCTGAAAAAGACCAAGCCAAAAAACTGGGCGCGCGCTTTAATGGTGCGGTTAAAAAATGGTATGTGCCCATTGGTTTAGAGATAGAAAACTTTGCACAGTGGCTACCTGATGATTTTGATTTTGCTAGTTTAAATGCACCGCTGTCTGTAAAGGACATGGACTCCCCCGAAAAAGCGACACAAATTAATCAAGGTATTTCACTCAGCACTTTATTGATAACCGTAAAAAATGCGCTCAGTCAAAATCTTGCGCCATTTTATTGGGTCAAAGCGGAAATTGTAGATGTGCGTGAAAAAACACATTATTACTTTGAATTAGCTGAACATGACACGCAAGGGATTGAAATTGCAAAGACAAGAGCCTGTTTATGGCAAAATCAAGCACAAGCAATTTTGCCGCACTTTGAACAGCAAACAGGCATGAAATTAACTGAAGGCATGACTGTTTTACTGCAAATTAGTGTAGAGTTTCATCCCATTTATGGTTTTTCTTTGACAATTCAAGGAATTGATGCAAGTTACACACTAGGAGAATTAGCCGCCAAAATACAGCGCATTCGTCAGCAACTGATTGACGAAGGCATTTATCAACGCAATCGTGAATTTGCGACACCACAAGATTTTTGTCGAATTGCGGTAATTGCACCAGAACAAGCGGCGGGTTTAGGTGATTTTCAAAGCCAAACGATTTGGTTGGAAAGTATGCAACTTTGTGAATTTCAGTATTTTTACGCCACTTTTCAAGGCAAAATGGCAAGTACCGAAATTTGTGAAGCTATTAATCAAGTTAATCAAGCACATCAACAACATGCTTTTGATGCACTGGTAATTATCCGCGGCGGCGCGAAAGCAGATTTATATCAATTGAATGAATATGATATTTGCAAAGCGATTTGTCTCGCTCAACTTCCTGTTATTATTGGTATTGGTCACGAGCGCGACCAAACACTTTTAGATGAAATTGCAAATTTTCGTTGTCACACACCCAGTCTTGTGATTGCACATATTACTGCTTGCATTGTGCAAAACGCCAAAACTGCCCAGCAACATTGGCAAGAGATTGTTTATCAAGCACAACAGCAATTACTGCACGCCTCTATAAATTCGCAACAATGCTATCGCATCATACAAGAACAAGCCGCTTTTTTACTGAAACAACAACAACAAACGCTTACTATTCTACTGCAACAAGTACATAACGACGCACACTTGCAATTAAATAATGCGCGGCGACAAATTCAGCATTACATGGAAACTATTTTAATTGGTGACCCTAAACGGGTTTTGCAACGGGGTTATGTACTGGTACGCGATGTACAGCAGCAGCTTATTAGCAGTCAAGCTGTAGCAAAAAATCAAGCAAGTTTAAGCTTAGAATTTAAAGATGGTGTTTTAGAAGTTAGTCCAAAAACGAATTAAGCAATTTAAAGGAGTTCTTAAAATGATAGAAGTTGCACCGTTAAAATTTGGGGTTGTATTTAAACACGCGTTTAGTCAAGTAGAAGTGTTTAAAAACTTTGTAAAGGATGTGTTAGGTATAGAAATTAACATCGACAAAGTACACACTGAATATGAATATCCAAAACAAATTGGTTTTGTGAAAAACAAATATGATTTGTTTGCTGAAGATGTAGAAAAACGGATTATTGTAGAAATCCAACATATCAAAGAAGAAGATTTCTTTGATAGATTTCTTTATTATCACTTAATTAGTTTAGTAGAACAAATTGGTAATTATCAGAAATACCGATTTGAGAAAACAGTTTATACAATCGTTGTATTAACCAGTACACCGCGCGATAAAAGCGTACAATTCAGTTGTGCCATCAGTGATATG
>JACCEE010532397.1_pt1 | contig 56391 bp, 56 predicted proteins | sample 7449931 | NCBI WGS metagenome assembly JACCEE01 (sample SAMN15323457, study PRJNA562643) | freshwater metagenome | isolation source: river surface water | place: USA:Blue River Watershed | collected 2017-08-19 | reverse complement strand
TGCGACATCTTTTCACCCAGAATTAACTGGGGATAATCGGATACATAAATTTTTTGTAGAACAAATTTGTACCAAATTAGTGAAAAATTAGTGAAGGGTTAAGAAATGTCAGGCCACTCCAAATGGGCAACCACTAAACATAAAAAAGCGATAATTGACTCCCGACGTGCTAAAAATTTCGCAAAGTTGATTAAAGCGATTGAGGTTTCCGCACGATCAGGTGGAGCGGATGTATCTGGAAATCCAACCTTGTTTGATGCCATTGCGAAGGCAAAGAAAAATTCAGTACCAGCGGACAATATTGAACGTGCCGTAAAACGTGGTGCTGGACTTGAAACCGGCGGTAAAGAGTGGGAAACCATTATGTATGAAGGTTATGGAGCAGGTGGAGTTGCCTTATTAATTGAGTGTTTATCCGATAACCGAAATCGTGCCGCATCTGATGTGCGAGTAGCGGTCACTCGCAATGGTGGAAACATGGCCGATCCTGGTTCGGTTTCATATTTATTTAATCGCAAAGGTGTCGTGATTGTGAAAAAAGTCGACGGAAAGGTAACTGAGGATTCACTTCTTGAAGTTGTCTTAGATGCTGGTGCTGAAGAGGTGAATGATTTAGGTGATTCTTTTGAGATAGTTTCAGAGCCAGCAGATTTAGTTGGGGTTCGCACTTCATTACAAAAAGCAGGATTTGATTACGAATCGGCAGAGAGTTCATTCCTGCCCACCATGTCTATTCCGTTAGATGCTGAGTCGGCAAAGAAAGTTTTTGATTTGATTGAGGCAATTGAAGAATTAGATGATGTCCAAAATGTATACGGAAACTTTGATGTTTCAGATGAGGTGATGGCGAGCCTTAACTCCTAAAGATTTAGCACATCGTTATGCTAATTAGGTGCGAGTTTTAGGAATAGATCCCGGATTAACGCGGTGCGGCATTGGCATCGTAGATTCAACCGGACCGCAAAAATTGCAATTAGTCGATGTTGGCGTGATAAAGACAGATCCAGATGCAGATTTAGATCAGAGATTGCTCCATTTAGAGAGTGAATTAGTGAAATGGATTCAGAAGTACAAACCAGATGTAATTGCGGTAGAGCGAGTCTTTTCGCAACTTAATATTAGAACCGCTATGTCCACCGGACAGGCGGCTGGGGTGGCATTACTACTTGCTGCAAAATCAAAGATTAAAGTTGTCATGCACACGCCAACCGAGGTAAAAGCGGCAGTGACTGGATCAGGCAGAGCTGATAAGAAACAGGTTGCAGAGATGGTAAAGCGCCTACTTAAATTAAAGGAAATTCCAAAACCAGTCGATAGTACCGATGCCTTAGCGCTAGCAATCTGCCATCATTGGCGCGGAGTTGGAAACGATCGTTTAGTTGCAGCGAAAAACAAGAGGAAAAAAAGATGATTAGCTTTTTAACTGGCAAGGTTAAGCATATTTCTGCCAGTAATTTGGTAGTTGATATATCTGGGGTTGGTATTTCGGTAAATGTGCCGGCCCGAATCTCGGCGCAGGCAAGTATCGGTTCAGTCATCGAGTTAAATACCTATTTGGTGGTTCGTGAGGATGCTCTCACGCTTTACGGATTCTTGGATTTAAGTGATCGCAACTTCTTTGAACTTTTATTATCAGTGACAGGTATTGGACCAAAGGTTGCGCAAGCGATCTTGTCTAACCATGATGCAGCTGCAGTTGCCCATGCGGTTTCAGTTGGCGATATGAAAACACTAGAGGCTATACCAGGCCTTGGAAAAAAGGGCGCCCAACGTTTAGTTCTAGAATTAAAAGATAAGGCACTTACCTATGCAAATTCTGGCGGCAAAATTTCAACTGAAATTAATGATCAAGTAGAGGTCGCATTGCAAGGACTTGGGTTCACCACCAAAGAGAGTAAAGATGTCGTATCACAAATTAGAGCTCAAATAGAATCTGAAAAGTTAGATCTATCGCAGGCAATTAAATTAGCTTTGCAGTTCACTGGTACAGGTAAAAGATGAGTGATCGAGTTACTTCAAATAGTGCAGATGAGAATGAGAGAGTTCAAGAGTTAGCGCTGCGACCAAAAAAGCTACAGGAGTTTGTCGGTCAACATCGAGTTCGGGAGCAATTGAGTTTGTTGCTGGATGCGGCAAAAGGACGAAAATCTCCAGCTGACCATATATTGCTCGCTGGTCCGCCAGGTCTAGGAAAGACAACTCTTGCAATGATTATTGCGGAAGAGATGAATGCACCTATTCGAATTACTTCTGGACCTGCGATACAACATGCTGGTGATCTCGCATCCATCTTGTCATCTTTGGTTGAAGGTGAAGTTTTATTCTTAGATGAGATCCATCGAATGTCTCGGCCCGCAGAAGAGTTGCTTTATTTGGCGATGGAGGATTTTCGAGTTGATGTAATTGTCGGTAAAGGTGCAGGTGCTACCTCCATTCCATTGGATTTACCCCACTTCACTTTAATTGGAGCAACCACAAGAGCAGGTTTACTACCTAGCCCGTTGCGAGATCGTTTTGGCTTAACGGCACAATTAGATTTTTATGAAACTCCAGAGCTAAATAAAATAGTTAATCGAAGTTCATCTTTACTAGATATTGATATAGATGATGAGGCAGCGATTGAGATTGCATCTAGATCACGCGGAACACCACGCGTTGCCAATAGGTTACTTCGCCGGGTACGAGATTTCGCCGAGGTAAATAAGGAAAAAGTAATTAGGTTGCCACATGCCCAACAAGCCTTATCAATCTATGAAGTTGATGAAATTGGTTTGGATAGATTGGATAAATCTGTTTTAACCGCGTTGATAAAAAATTTCAATGGTGGTCCAGTTGGAGTTTCTACCTTAGCGATGGCAGTTGGCGAAGAGATTGAAACTATCGAATCTCTAGCTGAACCATTTTTGGTGAGAATGGGCTTTTTAGCTCGTACGCCAAGAGGTCGAATGGCTACCGCAGCGGCTTGGATCCACTTAGGGTTGAAGCCACCGCTTTCTATACAAAGTGAAAAAGATCCTAATCTCTTTGATATCGACCCAGATATAGCGCAGTAAAGTGGCGAATTTCGCCATTTCTCCCAGCCCATCTAGAATTACGCCCCATGTCTTCCAATAAATCTGCAGCTACACAATCACGTTCACTCAGAACTATTTCGATTTTATTGTTGGTACTAGTCGGCTTTTCTGGTTTAGCTGTAGTGCAAGGAGCAACATCCTTTAAATTAGGTTTGGATCTACAAGGTGGAACAAGTGTGACTTTGCAGCCACGAATTGGCGCAGGTGAAACCGGTAAAGTAACAAGTGAGTCAATTGATCAAGCTGTGGAGATTATCCGGCAACGTGTTAACTCATTAGGTGTAGCAGAGTCTGAAGTTTCAGCTCAAGGAAGTGGCGTAAATCGCCAAATTGTCATTTCAGTTCCAGGTGAGACTGGCAGAAGAATTGTGGATTTAGTTGGTCAGACTGCAGAACTACGTTTTCGTCCAGTTTTAGTTGAAGGTGCACCAACTCCATCAGTTGATACATCTACCAATACCGCCGGAGTTAGCGCAGAGGTTATTGCTGCTTACTCCGCTCTTGATTGCACATTGCCACAAAATCGCCAAGGCGGTGGCGGAGATAATCCAGATGGAATTTTAGTTGGGTGCGATAGAGCGGGTGTTAATAAGTACATTCTTGGACCAGCAGAGGTTTTAGGAAGGCAGGTAACAAAGGCGAGCGCATTAATCGATCCAGCGCAGGCTTCTGGTTGGTATGTAACTTTAGATTTTAATGGTGAAGGAACCAGCAAGTTTGGCGCAATGACAACTCGATTAACCTCGTTACCATCGCCACAAAACCAAGCAGCGATTGTGCTGGATGGGTTGGTTTACTCAGCTCCTAGAATCAATGAGGCAATTAATACGGGAACTGCACAGATCACCGGCAGCTTTACCCAAGAGGATGCAACTGATTTAGCAAATGTTTTGAAGTACGGAGCGTTGCCGTTGGCATTTGATCGCGGTGAGGTTCAACAAGTTTCGCCAACTCTTGGAGCAGATCAATTACGTGGTGGCCTTATTGCTGGTTTGCTTGGCTTACTACTAGTAGTTATGTACTCACTGTTTTATTACAAAGGCCTGGGTATTGTGTCGGTAGCATCATTGCTGATAGCCGTTGCCCTAACAATTCTTTCATTCCTTCTTTTGGGCGAATGGATCGGATTCACTCTAACTCTTGCGGGAATTGCGGGAGCGATTGTTTCTATTGGTGTTACTGCAGATTCATTTATTGTTTATTTTGAACGTATACGTGATGAAGTTCGTGAAGGTAGACCACTTAAATCAGCGGTTGAAACCGGCTGGGCACGCGCTAGAAGAACTGTAATTGTTGCAGATATGGTTTCTCTGATTGCTGCGATCCTGCTTTATTACTTTGCAGTTGGTGGAGTCCGAGGATTTGCATTTACATTAGGCCTTACCACTTTAATGGATCTAATCGTTGTGTTCTTCTTTACCAAGCCATTCATGACAATTTTGGCGCGAGTCAATTTCTTTAGCAGTGGCCACAAATTATCTGGTTTCTCAGATAAAAGTTTAGGTATTGTTAAAAAGGTTGAACTGGAAGGCGCAAAATAATGGCTAAATTAAGTGGTATTGGTGGACGTCTCTACCGTGGTGAAACCTCTATTGATTTCATTGGTAAACGTCGCCGTTGGTACGCATTCTCAACGATTCTGATTATCGCTTCAGCTGTAACCTTATTTACACAAGGTCTACATCTAGGAATCGAGTTCAAGGGTGGATCATCATTTACGGTAACTTCGAACAAAGCATCCATTTCTACTGCCGAATCTGCATTGAGTGATGCCGGCGTAACATCTCAAAACATTATTCAATTGATCGGCAATAACAAGGTTCGGATACAAACTCAACCTCTTTCAAATGTTCAACAAAATGCCGTGCAAGATCAATTAGCGCAAAAATTCAATGTCAGCATTGAATCTATCGACTCACAAATTATCGGACCTTCATGGGGTAAAGAGATTACCCGTAAGGCACTTTATGGTTTATTTGGCTTTCTAATTGTCGTAATGCTCTATTTGGCAATGACCTTTGAACCAAAGATGGCGATCAGTGCAATCATCGCAGTTCTTCACGATGTCTTTATTACCGTGGGAATCTATGCTTTGGTTGGTTTTGAAGTAACACCTGCAACAGTTATAGGTTTCTTAACGATTTTGGGTTATTCGCTATATGACACAGTTGTTGTTTTTGATAAGGTTCATGAGAACACCAAAAGCATTATTTCAAGCGGCAAGAGCACATACACTCAAGCTGCAAATTTAGCGGTTAATCAAACGCTAGTTCGCTCATTTAACACTTCATTAATTGCGTTATTGCCAGTTGGCTCAATCCTGTTTGTCGGTGCTGGCTTGTTAGGGGCGGGAACCTTGAAGGATCTCTCCTTAGCATTATTCATCGGTTTAGCTACTGGTACTTACTCTTCGATATTTATCGCGACTCCAATTCTTGCCGTATTGCGTGAGCGTGAACCAGCGATGAAGGCATTGGCCAAGCGGGTTGGAAGTAGATCTGCGGTTGCAACTGCTACAACTGCCGTGGTTAATTCAGATACAAATCGTGGTCCTCGTAATCAACCAAAACGCAAAAATAAGCGCTAATTAAATAGATCTTAGGTGGCTTAGATGAGTAACTCATCATTACTTGAGCCAATTAAATCTGGTTTGAAGTTAAATCATCCAGATTTTGACAGCGCTAAATTATTGAAAGCATTTTCAGTTGCTGAAGCGGCGCATGCAGGCCAAAAACGCAAATCAGGTGAGGATTACATAACCCACCCAGTTGCAGTTGCCCAGATCTTGGTTGAGCTCGGAATGGATCTGGCAACGATCAATGCAGCATTGCTTCATGACACTGTAGAAGATACTGGATTGAGTATTGAAAATATTGCCAAAGAGTTCGGTGATGAAGTAGCGGCACTTGTAGATGGTGTAACTAAATTGGATAAATTAATTTACGGACCAACTGCAGAGGCCGAGACGCTCCGCAAAATGGTAGTTGCGATGTCTCGCGATATTCGAGTTTTGGTTATTAAATTAGCCGATCGCTTGCACAACGCTAGAACTTGGGGCTTTGTTGATCCAGCAAGTGCTAGCCGCAAAGCGCGTGAAACTTTAGACATTTATGCTCCGCTTGCACATAGATTGGGTATGAATGCAATCAAATGGGAGTTGGAAGATCTCTCTTTTGCTGTATTAGAGCCGAAAAAGTTTGAGGAAATTGCACGGTTGGTATCAGAAAGATCTCCAGCGCGGGATCAATTAACTTCAGATGTAGTCTCGGCGATTGAGGCTGATCTGAAAGCAGAGAGTATTTCGGCGCAAGTTACAGGTCGAAAGAAACATTTTTACTCGGTCTACCAAAAAATGGTTGTTCGTGGCCGTGAATTTAACGATATTTATGATTTAGTAGGAATCAGAATTTTAGTTGAATCGGTTCGAGATTGTTACGCAGTTCTTGGCTCTATTCACGCAAGGTGGAGTCCAGTACCTGGTCGATTTAAAGATTACATAGCGATGCCAAAATTCAATCTATATCAATCACTACATACAACTGTAATTGGACCATCTGGCAAAGCGGTAGAAATTCAAATTCGTACATTTGAAATGCACTCTCGAGCAGAGTTTGGAATCGCCGCTCACTGGAAATATAAACAAAAAAGTTCAGATACAAAAAATACTCCAGAGCTGCTTTGGCTTAAGCAATTGCATGAATGGCAACAGGAAAGTGAAGATGTCGGTGATTTTCTAGAGACCCTCAGATATGACCTTCGAACACCTGAAGTTTTTGTTTTCACACCAAAGGGAAGTGTCGTGGCCCTTCCATCTGGTTCTACGCCAGTTGATTTTGCATACGCTGTACATACCGAGGTAGGCAATAAATGTGTTGGCGCGAAAGTTAATGGAAAATTAGTTCCACTCGAATCGCACCTCAACAATGGCGATGTGATCGAGGTTCTCACAAATAAATCTCCAACAGCAGCACCAAGTCGAGATTGGTTGAACTTTGTAACTTCATCAAGGGCAAGATCAAAGATTAAAGCTTGGTTCTCCAAGGAACGAAAAGAGGAGGCGATAGAGGCAGGCCAAGAATCTATTGCCCGCCAACTTCGTAAGGCAGGATTGCCAATTCAAAAAATTCTAGGTGGGCAATCATTGTTGCAGGTAGCTCATGATCTACACCTTGAGGATATTGAAAATTTATATGAGGCAGTAGGTAATGGACATGTTTCATCACATTCCATAGTTGAAAAACTTAATGCCTTAATGCAAACGGAGGAGTTAAATCCAGAAAGCCAATTTCCAACTGAAATAAAGGGTGTGCGCCGTGAACGCAAGAGTATTTCCGGTGTAGATGTTGAAGGCAGCGAGGATGTTCTTGTGAAATTGGCCAGATGCTGTGCGCCAGTACCAGGAGATGAAATAACTGGTTTTATTACAAGAGGATCCGGAGTTTCAGTACACCGTAAAGATTGCATCAATATGGGGGATTTAGAGATACATCAAGGGGATCGGGTTGTTAATGTTAAGTGGAATTTGCAGGCAAAAAGCTCATTCTTGGTAAATATTCAAGTTGAGGCCTTGGATAGAAATAGATTACTTTCCGATATTACAAAAGTTCTCTCAGATCAACATGTGAATATTTTAAACGCTTCCGTCATTACTCATAAAGATCAAACAGCGATATCTAGATTCACCTTCGAAATGGCTGATGCCAGCCATCTAGATTTGATATTAACTGCAGTAAAGAATGTAGAGGGTGTTTATGATGTTAATCGAGTCTTCAATAATTAATTTGAAAAATCAGTTAAACCTTTTTGTGCCTCGGCTAGCCATGTTCGGCGCGCTGCAGCAGCTTCTCTAGCTAACATTGCTTTCGCAGTTTGTCCCGCTGCCTCTGCTTTGGCTGCTTGTTTCTCATAATTTTCAATAGCTTCTGCCAAGCCCTGAACAACCTTGTTCGCCTGCGCTATCGCTGTTGGATCATTTTTGCGTGCATGGTTGCGTTCTAATTCAGAGATTGCAGCGGAAACTTTTTCAACTCGAGCATCAAGGGCTGCCAATTTCTTTCGATCTGTGATTCCAATGCGACGCCATTTGCTCTCTAAATCTCGGAATTTATTACGGGCTGATTTGAAATCTGATACCGGTAATAATGCTTCAAACTCTAAAATCAATGCTTCACGTTTTGATAAATTCTCCGCCATTGAACCTTGACGTTTTTCTAAGTCAGCATTTTTTGCAGCAAAGAAGGTATCTTGCGCAGCTTTAAATCTATTCCATAAAGCGGTATCTGTTGATTTCTTGCCACGACCTGCTGCCTTCCATTGATCCATAAGAGATTTAAATTTTTGAGCAGTTTTTAGCCAATCCTTTGAATTAATCAGTAATTCCGCCTCTTTAACAATTATTTCCTTTGCTGCTGCCACCTTTTTCTGCTCGGCATCTAAGCCTGCAAAATGAGTTCGACGACGTTTATCAAACTTGTTTCGTGATGATGAGAAGCGTTTCCAAAGTTCAGCATCAGCTTTTTTATCTAATCGAGGAGCTTTCTTCCACTCATCTAGTAATTGCTTTAATTTCTCTGTAGTAGCCTTCCAATTAACAGATTCAATCAGCGCCTCAGCTTCTTGAACTATTCTTTCTTTTTGAGCAAGAATTTCATTTCTTCGAACCGCTTTTTCCGCAGCTTGCGCCTGTTTCTTAGCCTCATAGGCGCCTGCAAATTGCTCGATCAGAGCGGGAATTTGTTCTACCGAATTAGTTAATTTTTCTAAATCACCGACACCATTTAATGATGCAATTTGGTTTTTAAGTTTATTTACCGCCTCATGTGCATCTGATGGCACCATTGCACCAGAGCGAATTCGAGCCGCAAGAAGTGCGACCTCTGAGGCAACCATTTCAAATTTTTTAACAAAGTAGGCGAGCGCTTCCTCAGCACTCTTCCCAGGATAGGAGCCGACCGGCCGTTCGCCAGATGGGGTAATAACAAATACGGTGCCATCCTCTGCCACTCGGCCAAATTTTGCAGGATCACCGATCAGTACCGCCGCCGCGCCATTACTTGCTGAACTGTTTTGTAGATCCATCTTATTTCTCACTTTCGTAGCGCGAGATTGCTTTTAGGGCAAAATCGTTATGGGGCGGGCGTTGCAATCACTTTCGATTGCGGGGTTTTTACTGACTCCAAAGGTAGCCTAACCAAGTAAATAGAGGAAATTGCCGTTGGATCAAGGAGGGTGAATTCGAGTGTTAATCGACCGAGTGGTTGCACCCTACTTCGAAACCAATTGTTGGATTATCAGCACAGGCGTTGGAGCTGAGTGCATCATTGTGGACCCAGGTATGGATAAGCCCGACCTGGTTAATGCGATATTAGAAAAGGTAGCAAAACATAATCTAAAGCCGATCGCCGCTTTGATAACACATGGTCATATAGATCATTTTTTCTCACTAATTCCCCTGACAAAGAAAACCCCAATGACAACCTTCATCTCACAGGAAGATCGATATTTGTTATCTGATCCTTTTAAAGCATTAATGCAAAACGGACCCGCTCAACAATTAATTTCTTCATTTGGTGAAAGAGATTTCAAAGAACCAGATGATCTTGTTGAAGTAGAAGATTTCGCATCCTTTCAAATCGCAGGTTTATCTATAGAGGGCATAAAGGCGCCTGGCCATACCCAAGGATCAATGATCTTTGTAGTAGATAACCAGCAGTTGTTATCAGGTGATGTTTTATTTGCTGGCTCAATTGGGAGAACTGATTTACCCACTGGGTCGGCCATTCAGATGCGTAAAACTTTAAAAGAGCGAGTTTTGACCCTGAATGATCACTTAAATGTACTGCCTGGACATGGGCAACAAACTACAATTGCAAATGAGCGTCGGAATAATCCATATCTACAGGGGGAGTTCCTTGATTAATTGGAAGAGTTATCTATGAGTAAGTATCAGGCACCAAAGGGTGTAAGTGAGTACTTTCCACCACGCTCTAACTTATTTGAATATGTCAGAGACCAATTAATTGCACCCGCTAAACGAGCCGGATACTCATTGATTGAGCTACCTGTTTTTGAGGACACTGAATTATTTGAACGAGGAGTTGGTGAATCTACCGATGTTGTAAGCAAAGAGATGTACACATTTGAAGACAGAGGCGGAAGATCAATTACCTTAAGACCAGAGGGCACTGCTGGTGTAATGAGATCAGTAATTGAAAATAATTTAGATCGTGGTCAATTACCAGTAAAACTTTTTTATGTAGGACCATTTTTTAGAGCAGAAAGGCCACAGGCTGGTCGCTATCGACAGTTCTACCAAGTTGGAATTGAGGCAATCGGACAAAATGATCCCGAGATTGATGCCGAGGTTATTTGGGTAGCAGATTCCGCATTTAAAGCACTTGGTTTGAAAAAATACCAGTTACAGATCACTACATTAGGGGATGCAGCCTCGAGAGCTGATCACCGAGTCGAACTAATTAAATTTTTAGAAAAATTACCTCTAGATGAAGATACTAAGAAGCGAGCAAATTTAAATCCGTTGAGAGTATTTGATGATAAACGTCCAGAGGTAATTGCCATGATGCAGGATGCACCATTGCTAATCAATTATCTAAATGCAGAAAGTAAAGATAATTTCCAAAAGGTTCAGAAAGCATTATCCGCTATGAACATTGAGTACTCAATAAACCCAAAGATGGTTAGAGGTTTGGATTACTACACCGGCACTACCTTTGAGTTTGTGCACCCGATGCTAGGAGCTCAATCTGGCATTGGAGGTGGTGGACGATACGACGGTTTGATGAGTCAACTTGGTGGACAAGATTTATCAGGCATTGGTTTTGGAATTGGAATAGATCGAGTACTACTCGCATGTGAAGCCGAGGATTCGCTTCAGAATTTACTACCTAAGTTAGATTTATTTATTGTGCCTATTGGCGAAGTTGCCAAGGAATACTGCGTAAAGTTATTAAGCCAACTACGTGATGCGGGCGTAAAGGTTGATCTGGCATATGGTGATCGGGGATTAAAAGGTGGCATGAAGGCAGCTGATAAAAGTGATGCCAGGTATGCCTTGGTAATTGGCGATGATGAAGTTAACTCCAGCGTTGGACAATTAAAATTAATGAGTTCTGGTGAGATTATTTCTAGTACCCTAACCCCTTCCGCAATTGCGAAAGCAATCGGCATTTAATAGAGATAGGTATTACTAAATGTTGCGTACGCATGATGCTGGTTTACTTAATGCCAAAAGCATTGGTACAACGGTAAAGCTAGCTGGTTGGGTTGCAAGACGACGTGACCATGGCGGGGTTGCCTTTATTGATTTACGAGATGGTTCTGGTTCGGTTCAGGTTGTTATAAATGATGAGAAAGTTGCTGGTGAATTACGGGCCGAATGGTGTGTTTTAATCACTGGCAGGGTTACCGCAAGACCAGCCGGCAATGAGAATAAAGAGATTGCAACTGGTGAGATTGAGGTAGTTTGTGATGAATTAGAGGTTCTCAGTGAAGCGGCACCTTTACCCTTTCCGGTAGATAGTGGGGATCTTTCAAATATTTCTGAAGAGGTTCGTCTTAAGTATCGATATTTAGATTTAAGGCGTGAAGGTCCTGCGAAGAATTTGAGATTACGTTCAACTGTTACTGCGGCAATTAGAGATGTCATGCATAAATCAGATTTTTTAGAGATCGAAACACCTTATCTAACTCGTTCAACTCCTGAAGGAGCAAGAGATTTCTTAGTACCCGTTCGCCTGCAGCCTGGTTCTTGGTACGCGTTGCCGCAATCTCCACAATTATTTAAGCAGCTATTAATGGTCGCTGGAATGGAGCGGTACTACCAAATCGCAAGATGTTTTCGCGATGAGGATTTCAGGGCGGATCGGCAACCTGAGTTCACGCAATTAGATATTGAAATCTCCTTCGCCGATCAAGCAGATGTTATGCAGATTGCCGAGAAGGTATTAGCTGAAGTTTTTGAGAAGGTGGCAAATTACAAAATTCCTTTGCCGATTCCACATATGACATACAAAGATGCCATGGATAAATACGGTTCAGATAAACCAGATCTTCGTTTTGATAATCAGTTGGTTGATGTCACCGAATTTTTCAAGGAAACCAGCTTTAGAGTTTTTCAAGCCGATTATGTTGGCGCAGTTGTTATGCCCGGCGGTGCATCATCACCTAGACGAGAGTTAGATGCTTGGCAGGATTGGGCTAAAGCACGTGGCGCAAAAGGTTTGGCTTACATTTTGATTCAAGAGGATGGCACATTAGCTGGTCCAGTAGCCAAGAATTTATCTGAAAAAGAGAGTGCCGGAATTGCCGCTGCGGTATCAGCAAAAAATGGCGATGCAATTTTCTTTGCTGCTGGAACAAAAAGCTCATCACAAAATTTGCTAGGTGCAGTGAGGTTAGAAATTGGCGCCCGTTGTAATTTGATTGATACTGCGGCTTGGAAATTTCTCTGGGTAGTTGATGCGCCGATGTTTGAACCAGTTGATGCCGATAATTTGTCAGCGGGTTGGACTGCGGTGCACCACCCATTCACTGGCCCGAAACCGGAGTTCAAAGATTCATTTGATTCAAATCCAGCAGAAGCTCTGGCTTATGCCTATGACATTGTTTTAAATGGAAATGAAATCGGCGGCGGTTCTATTCGTATTCATCAGCGGGATGTTCAGCGCAGGGTATTCAATACCATTGGTTTATCTGATGCTGAAGCTGAAAGTAAGTTTGGATTCCTATTAGAGGCATTTAATTATGGGCCACCACCACATGGCGGTATCGCACTTGGAATCGATCGCTTATGCGCATTGCTTGCTGGCGCACAATCAATTCGCGAAGTAATTGCTTTTCCAAAAACAGCAAGTGGCGGTGATCCTTTAACAGGTGCGCCAACTCCAATTACCCCTGCGCAGCGAAAAGAGAGCGGTATAGATTCACTTGCCGCTCCGAAGCAAAGTTAATATTTCAGGTATTCTGCACACATGGGTCCAGGTGGAATCGCAACAATCATTGCCGCATCATCGCTTGCGGTAATTGCTGTCGCAATCTCTTATACCGTTATTAGAGCAAGTAGATTAATTGATGAGATCACGACAACTATTTCTTTAGTTAACAAACCCCTATCTAGCATCTCAAAGGCCGCAAAATCAGTTGAAGATTTGGCAACAAAGGTCACTGGCGCCACCGACACTTTTCTAGAGAACAACCCACTAGCAATGAAAGCTGCTGGCGCGATTGTGGCTGCTGCTAAGTTGAAAAAGGGTAAGAAACGCAAAGCGGCGAAATAAGCCATTATGAACTCCGCAGAGATTAGATCTCGTTGGTTAAATTTTTTTGAAAAGGAAAACTCTTTAAATTTACCGCACACAGTTGTGCCATCAGCTTCATTAATCGCCGATGACCCAAACCTACTTTTAGTAAATGCGGGCATGGTGCCCTTTAAACCTTACTTTTTAGGCGAAGTAACTCCACCATATAAAAGGGCAACCTCGGTTCAAAAGTGTGTGCGCACTTTAGATATCGATGAGGTTGGTAAAACCACCAGACATGCTTCATTTTTTCAGATGTGCGGCAACTTTTCCTTTGGCGATTATTTCAAAGAAGGTGCGATTGCTCTTGCTTGGGAGTTACTAACAAAATCTATTTCTGATGGTGGCTACGGTTTTCCAGAGGATAAATTATGGGTGACAGTTTATAAAGATGATGATGAAGCGGCAGAGATTTGGCACAAACAGATTGGTGTTCCAAAAGATCGAATTCAACGAAGAGGTATGGCAGATAATTTTTGGTCGATGGGTGTTCCTGGGCCATGTGGACCCTGCTCAGAAATTTATTTTGACCGCGGCGCAGCCTATGGAAAAGATGGCGGGCCAATTGCAGATGAGGATCGATATCTAGAAATCTGGAATTTAGTATTTATGCAAAATATAAGAGCTGCTGGTGGAACTAAGGATGATTTCCCAATTGTTGGAGAACTTCCTGCAAAAAATATTGATACTGGATTGGGTCTAGAACGAACCGCCGCCTTATTACAAGGTGTAGAAAACATTTATGAGATCGATACCACAAAGATAATCCTCGATAAAGCATCTGCTTTAACAAATGTAAAGTATGGAAAAGATAATAAATCTGATGTTAGTTTGCGAGTTATTGCAGATCATTCGCGAACAGCGATGATGTTAATCGGGGATGGCGTAAATCCTGGCAATGAAGGGCGTGGCTATGTTTTACGCAGAATGATGCGTCGCACCATTAGAAATATGCGGTTATTGGGCTCCCAAGATTTGGTCATTGCGGAATTAATAAAAAGCTCAATCGAAGCTATGGGCCCACAATATCCCGAGCTATCAAGCAATCAAGATCGTATTTTGGCTATTGCTATCGCGGAAGAGGATAGCTTCTTGCAAACACTCAAGAGCGGAACAACGATATTTGATTTAGCGGCTGTCGATTTAAAGAAGGGCAAACAAAGCTCCTTGCCCGCAGAGACCGCATTTAAATTGCATGATACTTATGGTTTCCCTTTTGACTTAACTTTAGAAATGGCCCGCGAGCAAGGCCTAGAGGTTGATGAGACAGGCTTTAGAAAATTGATGAAGGAACAAAAAGATCGAGCAAAAGCTGATGCAAAGGCGAAGAAAAGCGGCCATACAGATCTTACTGAATACAAAAATATTGTTGATAAAAATGGAGCATCTAAATTTATTGGTTACAACCAAATAAAATCTGAGGCTAAGTTAACTGGAATATTAGTTGATGGAAAGTATGTTAATGAAGCAAATGTAGGTTCTGATTTAGAGATAACCTTAGATCAAACACCCTTTTATGCTGAGGGTGGCGGACAGCTTTCTGATGGTGGATTAATCAAACTAAGTAGTGGCGCAGTAATTGAAATTGATGATGTGCAATCACCAGTGCCTGGTTTGATTGTTCATCGTGGAAATCTAATTTCTGGCTCAATTAGATTAGGCGATGAGGTTTTGGCAGAAATTGATCTAGAACGTCGAATGGCAATATCAAGGGCACACACTGCAACACATATGGTTCACAAAGCATTTCGTGAGGCATTGGGTGAAACGGCAACTCAAGCAGGATCTGAAAATTCACCAGGCAGATTTAGATTTGATTTCCCATCTACATCAGCTGTTCCAACCTCTGTAATGAATGAGGTTGAAAATAGAGTAAATGAATTATTAATCTCTGATTTAGAGGTACAAGCTGAAATCATGTCGCAGGCACAGGCAAAGGCGATGGGCGCGATGGCTTTGTTTGGCGAAAAGTATGGTGATGAGGTTCGCGTTGTCAGTGTGGGAGATTGGGCGAAAGAGCTGTGTGGCGGAACGCATGTGACAAGATCTGGTCAATTGGGAGTTGTTAAGTTGCTATCTGAATCCTCAATTGGGGCTGGTGTACGTAGGGTTGAAGCACTGGTCGGCCACGATGCCTATAAGTATTTAGCTAGAGAGCACATTCTTTTAAATTCATTGACGGAGATAATCAAAGGTTCTCGGACAGAGGAGCTGCCAGAAAGAATCAGTGATCTAATTGAAAAATTAAAGGTTATGGAGAAAGAATTATCCGGAGTAAGAGTTGCAACAGCTATTTCAAATTCTGCTGATCTATTTAAAAATGCTAAAAAGATAGGCAGTTCAACTCTAATTACATCTATGATGCCAAATGGATTAGTTGGTGATGAGTTAAGGGCAGTGGCCTTGTCCTTAAAATCAAAGGCCGAGGGTTCAATTATTGTTTTAAGTTCAATATTAGATGGCAAGGTCAATTTGATCAGCGCGGTTTCGACGGAAGCAATCGCCTTGGGTGTTAAAGCTGGAGAATTAATAAAGATTGGATCCGCGGTTCTTGGCGGTGGCGGTGGCGGCAAGGATGATTTCGCACAAGGTGGCGGAACCGCTCTTGATAAGGTAGCTGAAGCTTTCTCAGAGATTGAAAAAACTATCATTTCTAAATTGAAGTAATTCCTCATGGCATCACAGTTTGGTCGGGGCAGAAGGATCGGAATCGATTACGGTGATGTTCGTGTAGGAGTAGCAATCTCAGATCCAGAGGCAATTTTGGTTTCACCATTAATAACTCTGAAAAATGATAGTGAATTATTTAAAAATATTGCAGAAATTGTCGAAGAGCATCAGCCAATATATGTAGCACTGGGCTCTCCCGTGCATTTATCAGGTGAATCTGGCAGCAAAGCTGCTTCTGTTGCTGAGTTCGCTGCTAAATTAAAAAGTGGTATTTCTGTAGATATCTATATGATCGATGAAAGATTAACCACCAAATCTGCCCAAACTCAATTACGCGAAGTTGGAATTGCTGCCAACAAAAGCAAAGCAATTATTGATCAAGTGGCTGCGGTTAATATTTTAAACCAAGCATTAAATTTGGAGTCTTCGCAAAGCGGTTTGGGAAATCCACTATGAAAAAATTAGGGTTGGGAATAGTTTGTGCTCTAGTTTTTACATTTTTTGCCGTGAGTATTCATAATGCCTTTCTATTAATAGATTACCGCTCAAAAAATGGAACGGACCAAGTAGAAGTTATAATTAACAATGGTGATACTGGATTAGAGATTGCGAAAAAGCTATACGAGGCTGGCGTGGTAAAGACCAGCAAGGCTTTTTATAGAGTTGCACTTATTGAAAAAAGATCTGCTGGCATATCTCCTGGAATTCATACTTTAGATAAAGAAATATCGGCTAAAAGTGCTTTAGATCAATTGTTGGATAGCAAAAGAAATCGCGGACTCTTGCGTTTTAATGAGGGGTTGCGCGCCTATGAGATTATTTCAATCCTAAATAATTCCCCTCTAATAGATGGGGAAGCATCAGGAAAAATTACGCCGGATGCAAAGTGGGGGACTAGAAACATTGAGGGCTTTTTATTCCCTGCTCAGTACGCTTTTGGGCCAGGTACAACTGTGGATCAAGCCATTACTTCAATGGTGCAAAGATTTGAATCTGCTGCGCAAGAAACAAATTTGTATGATTGCTATGAAGATTACACCGCTTATCAATGTTTAATTATTGCCTCTATTGCGCAAGCAGAGGGTGATCCTCAGGATTACACCAAGATTGCTCGAGTAATTTATAACCGCTTAGCAATTGGTATGCCGCTGCAGATGAATACCACTGTTGAGTACGCTGCTAAATTACGCGGTCAGATCAGAATGAGCTACAAACAATTGGAGATAAACTCTAAATACAACACCTATAAGTATCGCGGATTGCCCCCTTCGCCAATTGGCAGCCCCGGAGAAGCAGCCATGAAAGCATCAGTAAATCCGGCAGATGGAGATTGGTTGTTTTTTATTACAGTGAAACCGCAAGATACTCGGTTTACTAAATCTATAGATCAATTTAATATTTGGGTAAATGAATTTCGGAAAAATGAAGAGGCTGGTTTATTTAAATGATCAAGATGAAGGTTGCTGGATCACCAATTGGCCACTCCTTGTCGCCTTTGCTGCACAATCATGCTTACCAAATCTTAAATGTAGCTGCCGAGTTCACATCTGAAGAGGTGAATGAACTTACATTTCCAGATTTTTACTACAAGAGCAGGGACTCTGGTTTTAGAGGTTTGGCATTGACTATGCCACTTAAAGAGATTGCAATTGGATTTGCTGATCGCGTTGATCCTGTAGCAAAACAAATTGCTTCTATAAATACCATTATTTTTGAATCTACTGGAAGTATTGGTGTATCTACTGATTTATTAGCATTTAAAAATTTACTCGCACCTTACTTTGGAAAGCGAGTGGCAATTTTGGGCGCCGGTGGCACAGCAAGGGCGGCGATCGGAGCCTTAAGTGGCACAAATACACAGGTGAGTATTTTGACCAGATCCATAAACCGTCATGATCAGTTGCATGCAGCTGCCTCAGATCTAGAGTTAGAGTTTTTAGATTGGCACACATTTGCTGACATTCAAGATCGAGATTTAATTATTTCAACCACTCCAGCAGGTGCAACTGATGGTCTATCGATTATTTCCAGCAAAGCAGATTTCTTTGAGGTTATCTATCATCCTTGGCCCACCGAGTTGGCAAAACGTTATCAAAACTTAGGCCGTCATGTCATTGGTGGATTGTCGCTACTGGTTGAACAAGCGATTTTTCAGATTCAATATTTTTCTGGGGTAAAATTTGATCAAGCAGTCATGCGTGATGAGTTGTTAAGAGTTGGTCGGGCCGCAATCGGCCGTTAATCCACAACCTTAAACTCTCCATAGCTTTTCTTATTACGCTCTAAGTATGTTGGCGAGCTTAGGTTATATCTTGCTTGCATTTTTCCTCATCAGAATAACCATGATTGATTTAAAAAATCATTACATCAAAAATATTGATCTGCTTGGCTTGCTATTTTCTATTACTTTGTTCTTTGACCATGATTTTAAAATGGGATTTTTTAATCTAGCGATATATCTGACTCTGTATTTTTTGACTGGTAAGAAACTTGGTTTTGGTGATGTAAAGCTCTCCTTTGTTATTGGCTTGGGATTCAATTCACTGACAGCATTTCTGATTGCCCTCAACGGATCCTGGATCATGGGTGGAGTATGGGCGATGGCAAGTAAGCAAACCAAGATCGCTTTTGCACCCTGGATGCTGATTGGAGCCATAATCCCGCAATTTTTGATCAAATGAAGTTTATTGTTGGCAAGATTAGTAACTTTTCTGAGAGAATTACTCCTCTCAAAGCTTTGAATGGATTCTAAAAATGTTGCGTTGGTTAACTGCAGGTGAATCACACGGCCCTGCGCTCTCAGCAATTATTGAAGGCTTACCGGCGCATATTGAAATCACCACCTCTGATATTGATGCAGCACTGGCACGGCGCAGGTTAGGTTTTGGCAGAGGTGCTCGGCAAAATTTCGAAGCGGATAAGGTAAGCATTATTGGTGGAGTGCGTCTTGGTTTCACTCAAGGAGGACCTATCTCAATTCAGATTGCTAACTCTGAGTGGCCAAAGTGGCAAAAGGTTATGAGTGCTGATCCAGTTCCGGAGGATGAGATTAAAGATTTAGCTCGTAATGCACCATTAACTAGACCTCGTCCAGGTCATGCAGATTTAGTTGGAATGCAGAAGTACTCCTTTGATGATGCACGAGCAATTTTAGAACGCGCAAGTGCGCGTGAGACTGCTGCCCGTGTTGCATTAGGTGCGGTTGCTAAGGCATTTTTAAAGCAGTCTCTAAATATTGATATTTTGAGTCATGTTGTTTCAATTGGAAAAGCAAAATTGGCTGAGGATTATAAATTACCGGAGTTTTCTGATCTCAAAAAGATTGATGCAGATCCAGTTAGATGTTTTGATCAAAAAACAAGTGATGCAATTGTCGCTGAGATTGAATCAGCACACCGGGACGGCGATACCTTAGGTGGTGTTGTTGAGGTTTTGGCATACAACTTGCCACCTGGACTTGGTTCACATACTCATTGGGATCGAAGATTGGATGCCAAATTAGCTGGCGCAATGATGGGCATCCAGGCAATTAAGGGAGTTGAAATCGGAGATGGCTTTGCCAGTGCCATGCGAAGAGGATCAGTTGCACATGATGAGATTGAAAAAAATAACAGTGGTGAAATTGTTCGCAGAACTGATCGCGCTGGTGGCACTGAAGGCGGAATGAGCAATGGCGAAGTTTTGCGAATAAAGGTTGCGATGAAACCAATCTCAACAGTTCCGAAGGCGTTGGACACAATTGATGTAAGTACCGGTGAGGCAGCTAAAGCAATTAATCAGAGATCAGATGTTTGTGCCGTGCCAGCAGCTGGCGTTGTGGCAGAAGCAATGGCTGCCCTTGTTTTGGCAGATGCAGTCTTGGAAAAATTTGGTGGAGATAGCGTCAATGAAACCAAACGCAATTACCAAAATTATCTAGCAAATTTAACGATCAAATAACTATTCATATGGTTAAAAGCAAGGTTGTTTTAATTGGTCCACCTGGTTCAGGTAAATCAACAGTCGGTAAAGCACTTGCTAAATTACTGGGTTTAAATTTTATTGATAGTGATCGCGAGATCGAAAACCGCATAGGGCGAAAAATTTCAGAAATATTTGTTGAAAATGGGGAGGAATTCTTTCGGCAGATCGAGTTGAATGTAGTTAGTGAATTACTTAATAATTTTGAGGGTGTTATCTCTCTAGGAGGTGGGGCTCCAATTAATCCCAAGATCCAACAAATCCTTAAAAATGGCGGTTATCCTGTAGTTTTTCTAGATGTTTCAATCTCACAAGCTGCCAACAGAATTGGCTTTAATAAAGAACGACCCCTTCTCTTAGTAAACCCTAGGCAACAATGGATCAAATTGATGAATGATCGGCGGGGTATATATGAGGACGTCTCTACCGATTATTTTTTAACAGACTCGAAAAAACCGGTGGAAGCAGCTGAAGAGATCTCATCAATGCTGGGGAGCTTAAAGTGAAAAATCTTGTAATCGATGCCGACCGAAAGTATCAAATTCTAGTTGATGTTAAATGTGCTGATGCTATTTCTGAAGTAGCTAAGAAACATAGGAAAGTTCTTTTAGTTTTACCAACAACTTTATCTCAATTGATCAAGATAAAGTTACCAAAAAATGTTGATATGTTGATTGTGCCAGATGGTGAATCTCAGAAAGATTTTAAAACTCTTCAACGAATATGGTCTGAATTAGGTAAAAATCAGTATTCAAGATCTGATGCGTTAATCGGTCTTGGAGGAGGTGCTACAACAGATCTTGTTGGATTTGCAGCAGCAACTTGGTTACGAGGTATTGCATGGTATGCAATACCAACCTCGTTAGCTGCCATGGTGGATGCCGCAATAGGTGGCAAGACTGCGATAAATTCTCCCGCAGGGAAGAACCTAATTGGCGCTTTTTACTCACCATCTAGCGTCTATGTTGATTTAAATTTTTTACAATCCTTACCAAATCGAGATTTATCGGCTGGCATGACCGAGGCGATTAAATGCGGATTTATAGCGGATGCAAAGATTTTAAAATTGTTGGAAGCTGATCATTTAGATTTTCAGCAGATTATTTATCGGTCAATTAAGGTAAAGGCCGATGTGGTAAATAAAGATTTCAAAGAGAGTAGATTAAGAGAGATTTTGAATTACGGTCACACCTTAGGTCATGCAATAGAGAAGCACTCTAAGTTTAAGTTGCGACATGGCGAAGCGGTCTCAATTGGTTTGGTATTTGCAGCGGAGTTGAGTCATTTGGTTGGTGGATTATCCGCAAAGATAGTTGAGGAACACAGAAGAGTACTTACAGCCTTCAACCTTCCAATTACTTATCCTAAGCAACATCTGAAGGCGCTGGAAAAGTTAATGAATTCAGATAAAAAGGTAAAGGCTAATCAAATTAGGTTTATCGGATTAAAAGCGATTGGAAAGCCACAGTGGTTAGAAAATGTAACTACCTCTCAAATAAAGGTGGCTTATGAGAGAATAGCCAAGTGAAGATACTTGTCCTAAATGGTCCAAATTTATCCCGATTAGATTTACGCGAGAAGAATCACTACGGGGATTTAACCTACGCACAGTTAAAAGCTGCCATTGAGAAGGATGGTAAGGAACTCGGCTTTGAAGTTGATGTAAAGCAAAGTGACAACGAAGCAGAGTTGGTTGGCTGGTTACATGAGGCTGCAGATTCTGCAACTCCGGTGATTATTAATCCAGCGGCATTTACACACTACTCATATGCAATCAGAGATGCCGTATCCATGCTTAAAGCGCCAGTAATCGAGGTTCATCTTTCAAACCCATTAAGCAGAGAAGAGTTTCGCCATACATCGGTTGTATCTGGCGTAGTAAATGGAACAATCGCAGGCTTCGGTTCCGAAAGCTACGCATTAGCGTTAAGGGCGATGCAAAACTTACTTCGCTAACAAGGTAGAATTATCGCTTATTCAAATTAATTCGAATGGATACAAATGGCAACCACAAATGATTTAAAGAATGGCATGACCTTAAACCTAGATGGTCAGTTATGGACCGTTGTTGAGTTTCAACATGTTAAACCTGGCAAGGGCCCCGCATTTGTTCGAACCAAGATGAAGCAGGTTTTAACTGGAAAGGTTGTCGAGAAAACATTTAACGCTGGCGTAAAAGTAGATGTTGCGGTATTAGAGAAGCGAGATATGCAGTATTTGTATCGCGATGGTGATGACTTTATGTTTATGGATTCCAATACCTTTGATCAAATTTCTATTTCAAAGGCAACTGTAGGCGAGGCAGCTGACTACATGTTGGAGAATTCTGATGTAATTGTGGCGATGCATGAAGGCAATGCACTATATGTTGAGCTCCCAGCCTCAGTTGAATTAACAATTACTTACACCGAACCAGGAATCCAAGGAGATAGATCATCTGGCGGAACCAAGCCAGCAACGCTCGAGACTGGTATCTCTATTCAAGTTCCTTTATTTATCAAGCAGGATGAAAAAGTTTTGGTTGATACTCGAAATGGTTCATACCTCGGCAGAGCAAATTAATAATGGCCGCCCGTAGTAAAGCTCGTAAACGGGCGCTTGATTTTTTGTACGAGGCTGATATTAAAAATGTCTCAGCAAAGGATTTGTTTGCCCAACGAGGCGCCGCTGAGTTGTCGCAGGAGCCTTATGTGGGTGATTTAATCTCCGGAGTAACCGAACACATTGGCAAAATAGATGAATTAATAATGACCTATGCACAAGGCTGGGATATGGACCGGATGCCACCAATTGATCGAAATATATTGCGCATCGCTTTATTTGAAATCCTTTGGGGAGTGGAAATACCTATGCAAGTGGCAGCAGATGAGGCGATCGAACTTGGTAAATCCTTATCTACTGATGATTCATCTGCGTATATCAATGGCGTAATCGGCAGAATTATAAAGATCAAAGACTCAATCGCGATTTAACTGATCACGTATCCATTATCTTTTAAATAATCTAAAGCACCCTCGTCGCTCGTATTTAATAGCACTCCAAGAAATTGGATATCTGTTGATCTGAGGGATAAAACCTCGCCATTCCAATCTCTGCGCTTAGCTGCAACAATACTGATCATTCGCTTAACACCATCAACTGTTTTATCGGTGCTCTTCAGTAAATTTCGTTGGTCAATAATTATCGCCTTTTGATAGGGGCGGTTACTTTTACTGGGCTCTTCGCTATCAAAAAGAGCAGAAATTGGCACTTGATAGAAGGCCATTAGCTCAATGGTTTTCTTTAATGAGATGGCGCGGTCAGATCTCTCATAGGAACCTACAACGACCGCCTTCCATTTTCCTTTGGAAACTTTCTCGACATCCTGCAGTGACCAGCCCTTGGATTTTCTTATTTCACGGAGTTTTTTAGCGGCGAAATCTTGTTCTATTCTCATACTGGCAAGGTTAGCCACTCCGAAAAAAGGTATTTTTAGATATCCACAGATTTGATGGTAATCTTCCGGCAGTTCCTTTAACGATCCGTCCAGAGAGGCGGCGAAGGAGATTTAAATGGGTATTTTATTGTCAAGCGATGATATCAATCGTGCTATTAAGCGAATCGCTCATGAAATTATCGAACACAATCAAGGTGTATCTGATCTTGTTTTGTTGGGAATTCCAACTAGAGGTGCATTTCTAGCTAATCGGATAGGCGCGTTCATCGCTGAGATCGAAAGCCAAATTCCAACTGGAGTTTTAGATGTAACTCTTCACAGAGATGATTTGCGGATTCGCCCACCAAAACCGTTGGTACCTACCAACTTACCCAAGGGTGGTATTGAGGGAAAGAGTGTTGTTCTAGTAGATGATGTTTTATTTTCCGGCAGAACAATTAGGGCTGCCCTCGATGCAATTGGTGAACTAGGCAGACCTAAAACAGTTCAGTTGGCTGTTTTGGTAGATCGGGGACATAGAGAACTTCCCATTCGTGCAGATTATGTAGGTAAAAATATCCCAACCGCATTGGATGAGAATGTAAAGGTTCATATGCGCGAACTGGATGGCGATGATCTAGTGGAGTTGATCAAATGATTAATGGCCACCTCTTATCGATTGCTGATTTAAGTAAAGCAGATGCCCTCGGAATACTCGCAACAGCTCATGAATTAGCGTCAATCACCGACGGACCAAATAAGAAGTTACCAACTTTGCGAGGCAAAACCATTGTTAATCTATTCTTCGAAGATTCCACCCGAACTCGAATCTCCTTTGAAACTGCAGCCAAGCGATTATCTGCAGATGTAATTAATTTTTCAGCGAAGGGCTCATCTGTAAGTAAGGGCGAGAGCTTGAAAGATACAGCTCAAACCTTGCAGGCAATGGGAGCTGATGCCGTTGTTATCCGTCATGGTAGTTCTGGTGCAGCGAAGCGACTTGCAGATACCAAATGGATTTCAGCCACTGTAATTAACGCTGGAGATGGAACTCATGAACATCCGACACAGGCGTTATTGGATGCATACACAATTAAAGAACATTTGAAACCAGATGGAGAAGATTTAATAAATCTTAATGTGGTCATAGTTGGCGATATCCTGCATTCGAGGGTAGCGAGAAGTAATGTGTTACTGTTAACAAAATTAGGAGCAAAGGTAACCTTGGTTGCGCCGCCAACCTTGTTACCTGTTGGCGTTGAAAATTGGCCAGTTGAATACTCATACAATCTCGATGAAGTTCTGCCTAAGTGCGATGTTGTAATGATGTTGCGGATCCAACAGGAAAGAATGCATAACTCATTTTTTCCTACGGAGCGTGAGTACTCAAGAAGGTATGGCTTGAATTCTCATCGGCTTTCGATGCTCAAATCCTCTGCAATTGTTATGCATCCAGGACCGATGAACCGTGGTTTAGAAATTTCTGCGGAGAGCGCAGATGATGTTAAGTCGGTGGTTATCGATCAGGTAAAAAATGGCGTCTCAGTGAGAATGGCGGTGCTGTATCAACTATTAGGCGGGGTTGCATTGACCGGAGAGAGAGTTAGTGATCAATGATTATTTCAAACGCTAAAACCGTGACAGGCGAATTGATTTCATTAGAGATTCAAAATGGTTTAATTTCAAAGATTAGCAATGCGCCAATAGCAGGCGGAATTGAGGCTAACGAAAAATTGATAATGCCAGGTTTAGTTGATTTGCACACTCACTTAAGAGAACCCGGCAAGGAGGATTCGGAAACAGTTTTAACTGGATCTATGGCGGCTACTGCTGGTGGATATACCGCAATCTCAGCAATGGCTAATACCAATCCAGTTGCTGATACAGCTGGTGTTGTAGAGCAAGTTTTTCGCCTGGGCAAAGAGGCGGCTTTATGTGATGTCAACCCGATAGGTGCGGTGACAAAAGGTTTAAATGGCGAACAATTAGCCGAAATCGCCGCCATGGCAGATTCCGCGGCTAAGGTAAGAATTTTCAGTGATGATGGCAAGTGTGTTTCTGATCCGTTGCTAATGCGTCGCGCTTTGGAGTATGTAAAAACTTTTGATGGATTAATTGCACAACATGCACAGGATCCAAAATTAACAATCAATTCGCAGATGAATGAAGGATCGGTTTCGGCAAAGATTGGATTAGTTGGTTGGCCAGCGGTTGCCGAAGAGGCAATCATTGCCAGAGATATTTTACTAGCCGATCACGTTTCATCTAGATTGCATATTTGCCATGTTACGACAGCTGGTGGAGTGGCTTTGATTAAGTGGGCGAAGGATCGCGGAATTAAAGTAACAGCGGAGGTGACACCCCATCACTTACTCTTAACAGAGGAGCTTGCAGAAAATTACGACCCAATTTATAAGGTGAATCCACCTCTTCGTACCGAGAAGGATGTTTGGGCGCTACGAGAAGCTTTAGCCACTGGCATTATTGATGTTGTAGCAACTGATCATGCGCCACATCCAATTGAGGATAAGGATTGTGAATGGCAGGCAGCAGCCTTTGGAATGGTTGGTTTGGAGACGGCTCTATCGGTTGTAGTGAAGGCGATGATTGAAACCAAATTAATGGATTGGCAAACATTGGTAAATCGGATGTCAATCGCTCCAGCGCAAATTGCCGGTTATGAAAATCAAGGCGGAAAGATCGAGGTTGGTGCTCAAGCAAACATTATTTTGGTCGATCCTGCTGCAAAATGGCAGGTCACAAGGGATAGGCTGAACTCCAAGAGCAAGAACACCCCCTTTGATGGAATGGAGTTACCAGCTGTGATCACCGATGTTTTCTACAATGGAAAGCAGACGGTTGCTAGTGGCAAGGTTTTAAATGGCTGACAGTAAATCTGCATATTTAGTCCTTGATGATGGCCGAATCTTTGAAGGTCAATCGTGGGCAGCTGAAGGCGAAACTTTTGGCGAAGCGGTATTTACGACAGGAATGACTGGTTATCAAGAAACCTTGACTGATCCTTCCTATCACAAACAAATAGTTGTAATGACAGCGCCGCATATTGGAAACACTGGAGTTAATTTAGAAGATAATGAATCTGATCGAATCTGGGTATCAGGTTTTGTTGTAAGAAATCCATCGCCTATTGCAAGTAATTGGCGCAGCAAAGGATCCTTAGAGGAGGCTTTGATCAAAGCAGATGTAGTTGGCATTTCTGGAGTTGATACAAGGGCGCTTACCAGGCATCTTCGTGATAGAGGTGCGATGCGTGTTGGAATATTTAGTAACACCACCCTTACCAGAGAAGAGATGGTGGTGAAGGTACGGAAAACACCTCCCATGGATGGCGCCTTTTTAGCAGCAGATGTGAGTACAAAGAAAACATATGTTGTTAAACCACCTCGCGGAATACCAACTAAATTTAAGGTAGCGGCTATCGATTTGGGCATTAAGGGTGCAACTCCAAAATATATGGCTAAATTGGGAATTGAAGTTCACGTTATGCCGATCAATTCAACCTTTGCCGATGTAAAAGCGATCGGCGCAGATGGAGTTTTTCTTTCCAATGGACCAGGTGATCCAGCCTCGATGACCGAAGTGATCTCATTGGTTCGAAGTGTTTTAACCGAAGGAATTCCGTTTTTCGGAATTTGTTTTGGGCATCAAATTCTAGGTAGAGCATTAGGTTTTGATACTTATAAGTTGCCCTTCGGTCATCGTGGAATCAACCAACCTGTTGTTGATTTAACTACTGGCAAGGTAGAAATAACCGCTCATAATCATGGTTTCGCAGTTGCAGCCCCAAAGGAGAATGAGTTCAACACAGTTTACGGAACTGGTCGGGTTACTCATATTTCACTAAATGATTCAGTTGTTGAAGGTTTGGAAATGAATTCAATTCCAGCTTTTTCAGTTCAATACCATCCAGAATCTGCGGCGGGACCACATGACTCCACCTATTTATTTGAAAGATTCCTGAATTTGATGGAGAAGCCCCAATTGGATTTTCATAACACCGTTAAAGAATCGATTTAAAATGCCAATAGATAAGAGTATTTCAAGCGTATTAGTAATTGGTAGTGGTCCTATTGTGATCGGACAAGCTTGCGAATTTGATTACTCTGGCACACAGGCATGTCGAGTTTTAAGATCTGAAGGAATTAGAGTCATTCTCATCAACTCAAATCCAGCGACAATCATGACCGATCCAGAGTTTGCTGATGCAACTTATATCGAACCAATCACGCCTGAAGTTATAGAAAAAATTTTGGAGAAGGAGAAGCCCTCAGCGGTATTGGCTACATTAGGTGGACAAACCGCTTTAAATGCTGCAATGGCTCTGCATGAACGCGGTTCTTTTGAAAAATACGGTACGAAATTAATTGGTGCCAATATAGATGCAATCAAGCGGGGCGAGGATCGCGAAATATTTAAAGGGATTGTTTCAAAAATCGGTGGAGAGTCTGCTAAATCTGCGATCTGTCACAGTATGGAGGATTGCTTAAAGGCTGTTGCTGAATTGAAGTACCCGGTTGTTGTAAGACCTTCATTCACCATGGGTGGTTTGGGATCGGGAATTGCATATAACGAAACCGATTTACATCAAATTGCTGGTGCCGGCTTACGTCATAGCCCCACAACAGAGGTTCTGCTTGAAGAGTCAATAATTGGCTGGAAAGAGTATGAACTCGAGGTCATGCGTGATCAAATGGATAACGTAGTGATTGTATGCAGCATTGAAAATTTAGATCCTATGGGAGTGCATACTGGAGACTCAATAACGGTAGCGCCAGCAATGACGTTAACCGATGTTGAGTATCAAAAACTTCGCGATCTATCTATATCAATTATTAGAGAGGTTGGGGTGGCAACTGGCGGATGTAATATCCAATTCGCAGTAAACCCTGATGATGGAAGAATTATTGTCATTGAGATGAATCCTAGAGTTTCCAGATCATCAGCATTGGCCTCTAAAGCAACTGGTTTTCCAATCGCGAAAATAGCTACCAAATTAGCAATCGGTTACACCTTAGATGAAATCGAAAATGACATTACCAAATCTACGCCAGCCTCATTTGAACCAGCACTGGATTATGTGGTTGTAAAGGTACCTAGATTTGCATTTGAAAAATTCCCTGAGGCAGACACCAAGTTGACCACAACTATGAAAAGTGTTGGCGAAGCTATGGCTATCGGAAGATCCTTCCCAGAGGCGCTGCAAAAAGCACTTAGATCAATAGAAAAATCTGGATATACCTTCGAATGGAGTGATGGCAATTTAGTAAATTTGATGAAACAAATGCAGATTCCAACTGAAAATAGATTACAGCAAGTACAAAAGGCGCTTTATCTTGGCGCCACAATTGAAGAGGTTTATAAAGCAACAAAAATTGATCCTTGGTTTCTCGAACAAATTCAAATCATTAACGAAATGGCAAAGCGACTTCAAATTAAAGGTGAGTTATCACGGGAATTGCTGCGTGCTGCAAAACAATTAGGGTTTTCCGATATTCAGTTGGCAAATTTACGAAACGTATCGCTTACCGAAATTACAGAGCTGCGAAAGAAGTTTGCAATTCATCCAGTTTATAAAACGGTAGATACTTGCGCGGGAGAATTTGCTGCACTAACTCCTTATTACTACTCATCCTATGATGAGGAAAGTGAGGTTTTGCCTCGTGATAAGGAAGCGATAATTATTTTGGGAAGTGGACCAAATCGGATTGGTCAAGGAATTGAATTTGATTACTCATGTGTTCATGCCTCTTTTGCACTTCGCCAAGCAGGTTATGAAACTATAATGATTAATTGCAATCCTGAAACTGTTTCAACTGATTACGATACTTCGGATCGACTTTACTTTGAACCATTGACATTAGAGGATGTTTTAGAGGTTATATCTGCCGAAAGTGCGGCCGGTCCCATACTGGGAGTAATTGCGCAATTAGGAGGACAAACTCCGCTTGGCTTGGCCCGCGGATTAAAGGATGCAGGTGTAAATATTTTAGGCACCTCTCCAGAAGCTATTGACCTAGCAGAGGAGCGAGGAGCATTTGGGGAAATTTTAAAAAGTAATAATTTAATTGCGCCGCAATTTGGAATGGCAAATTCATTTGAAGAGGCTCAAGAGATAGCAGAAAGAATTTCATATCCCGTCTTAGTAAGACCTTCATATGTTTTAGGCGGTCGTGGCATGGAGATTGTTTACGATTCTGAGAGTTTGGCTGGATTTATTCAGGCAGCTACTGCTATTACGCCAAATCATCCAGTTTTAATAGATAAGTTTTTAGATGATGCAATTGAAATTGATGTTGATGCATTATTTGATGGTACAGAACTTTATTTAGCAGGTGTTATGGAGCATATCGAGGAGGCCGGTATTCACTCTGGTGATTCCGCATGTGTTTTACCTGCTATCTCTTTGAGTAAGGATCAGTTGCTGGAAATTAGAGGTGCAACTGAGAGGATTGCTCGAGGTGTGGGAGTCAGGGGATTAATCAATATCCAATTTGCGGTTACTTTAAATCCATATAAATTGTATGTTTTAGAGGCTAATCCGCGGGCATCTCGAACTGTGCCATTTGTGGCAAAAGCCACCGGTATTGCTTTGGCAAAATCGGCTGCGCTGATATCAACTGGAAAATCTATTTCTCAATTAAGAGAGTCTGGATCACTTCCTAAATCTGGTGATGGAGTTGCAAATGGAGTTTCGGTAAAGGAAGCGGTTCTTCCTTGGAATCGGTTCCGTAGAGTTGATGGAAGTGGCGTGGATTCAGTCTTGGGACCAGAAATGAAATCTACTGGTGAAGTGATGGGAATTTCATCAAACTTTGGAATGGCATTTGCAAAGAGCCAAACAGCGGCATTTGGGCCATTACCAAAAAGTGGATCGGTTTTTATCTCACTTTCTGAAAGAGATAAGGATTCTGCATGGCGAAGTGCACGCGAGTTGGCGACACTTAATTTCAAGATTTATGCCACGGCTGGAACTCATAAGTTTCTTGCAGAAAAAGGAGTTGTAAGTGATCTAGTTAGAAAGAATTCTGATTCGGATAGCGAAAACATGTCTGCCAATGAAGTTATCACCAAGGGATTGGTGCAATTGGTGATAAACACTCCATTAGGTAGAGGTTCTAGACATGATGGGTGGATGATCAGAAGCGCAGCTGTTTCAAGAGGCGTTCCATGTATAACTACAATTCCAGGATTTAGAGCGGCGGTTGCCGGAATAACAGCATTGCAGGAATCTGCCTTTGAAATTAAATCTATTCAAGAGTGGATGAATGGATGAATCAGCAGAAGATTAATCGTCACGCTAAACAGATATCGGCGGAAATACTTAGCAACAAAAAGCTAGGCCCGTATCACCATATGGTTTTTGCTGTTGGTGACCTAGCTGCCCATGTTAAACCAGGAAATTTTGCTGCAATATCAGTAGGCGGTGAAGCCAGTTCAATGGTGTTACGTCGTGCCTTTGCAATATATCGGGCAATCGATAAGGGTTTATTGGGCGGAACAATTGAATTAGTTGTAGCGCCTCACGGCGCTGGTAGTAAATGGTTAACAAATCAAAATGTTGGTGATTTTGTGGATTTGATCGCACCACTAGGTACCGCATTTGGTATTCCCACCAGCAATGCAAATACCATGTTGATTGGCGGTGGATATGGATCTGCGCCACTTTTTGCGCTAGCAGAAGTATTGAAAAATCGAGGCTGTCGAGTCGATATGGTTTTAGGAGCAAGTACGGCGAGCAAAATATATGCCCCTCTTGAAGGTAAGCGAAGTGTTTCTTCTCTAACCTTAACTACTGATGATGGTACAGCAGGTATACATGGTCAAATTACTGAATCGATTCCTCGATTAATTAGAGAGTTTGGGACGGAAGTAATTTATTCATGTGGTCCGATGGCGATGCTAGAGAGTATAAATAAAATAGCCGCTGAATTTGACATCGTGCATCAATGTTCCGTTGAGGAGTCCATGGCGTGCGGCATTGGTGTTTGTATGACGTGTGTAGTTCCCGTAAAGATTGCGAATAAAGTAAAGATGATGCGTACCTGTATTGATGGTCCAGTTATGGACGGATCAGCAATTATATGGAATCGCAAAGATGCGTTAGAAGCTCTGCAATGATGGCAGCGTTAGACTTCTCTACCAAAATAGGTAGTAAAAGATTTAATAATCCAATTTTTACCGCAAGCGGTTGTGCGTCATCTGGTCAGGAACTATCACAGTTTTTCTCACTTTCAGATATTGGTGCAGTGGTTACAAAATCAATTATGAGTAAGGCACGTACCGGAAGAATTACGCCTCGCATGGCTGAGACCCCAAGTGGGATGTTGAATTCAATCGGCCTGCAAGGACCCGGTATCGATACATTTTTAGAGAAAGATATTCCGTGGCTGGTAGAGAACAATGCACGTATTGTTGTTTCGATCGCTGGTGAAACTGTAGATGAATATGGAGTTTTGGCAAGAAAGTTAAGAGCAGTAAATGGAATTAGCGCCGTTGAAGTTAATATCTCTTGCCCGAATGTAGAAAATCGTGGACAAGTTTTTGCCTGTCATGTAGATACGGCGAGTGCAGTAATCGAAACAGTTCGGCGAAATATTGGTGGTGAATTGCCGATAATTGCCAAGTTATCGCCCGATGTTACTAATATCGTTGAGATAGCAGAGTCGGTAATAAAGGCAGGTGTAGATGGCTTGGCGCTGATTAATACTTTACTAGGTATGGTGATTGATATTAATTCCATGAAACCAAAACTTGGCGGAAAAACTGGTGGCTTGTCCGGTCCAGCAATTAGACCTGTCGCAGTTCGTGCGATCTATCAAGTTCACCAAGCATTTCCAAATACTCCGATTGTTGGAATGGGTGGTGTCAGTAGCGGTAAGGACGCATTTGAAATGATACTTGCTGGCGCATCGGCCGTATCGGTTGGAACTGCAACCTTTGGCAATCCAACTGCGCTAATTAAAATAAAAGAGGAGCTTTCCCAGTTATTGCTAGAACGGGGCTTTGAGAATTTTCGTGATGCAATCGGTTTTGCACATAGAGGTATTTAATGAGTTCACCAATCATTCTGGCTCTAGATACGAAAGATGTATCTGAAGCTGAGAAGTGGATCGAAGCCTCACTTCCACAGATTCAATATTTCAAGATTGGCTTAGAGTTTTATCTTAAACATGGATATGCAGCGGTTGCATCATTGCAGAATAAGTTTAAATTTAACTTATTTTTAGATCTTAAACTTTATGACATTCCGAATACAGTTAGGGGAGCGGTTGAATCAGTCGCACCCTTAAATCCTAAATTTTTAACCGTTCATGCATCAGGTGGCGCAAAGATGATTCAAGCGGCAAGCAAATCATTGCCTAATGGTTCCATTACAGCGGTAACAGTATTAACTTCATTTTCAGAAGTAGATTTTTCCTCTCTGGGGAATCGAAACGGTGTCGAAGAAACAGTCCAGATCTGGGCACGGCAAGCAATTGAAAATGGAGCAACCTCAATCGTTTGCTCGCCCTTTGAAGCTGCGGCTATAAGATCAATCTCAAAAGATGTCGTAATTATTACGCCGGGAGTCAGGGCGCCGGGGGATGAGATAGGTGATCAAGCCAGAGTTATGACACCCAGAGAAGCTATGAATAATGGTTCAAATTTTATTGTTATCGGAAGATCAATTACTAAAGAGAGTGTAAATGGAACTCGCGCCATGCAAATGAAAATCAGTCAGATAATCGAATCCTTAAAATCTTGAATCCACCACCAAAACTAAGCGCACAAGCCCGAACTGCTGCCGCAGCAAAAGCTGTTAAGGCGCGAAGGGAGAGGTCGGAGATAAAGGATTTACTAGCATCTGGAAAAATTTCCATTTTTGATCTATTTACAGATAAGCGAGAATCGATTACTAGGATGAAATTATCTGATGCTCTTAAAGCGGTACCGGGGGTTGGAGTTAAAAGAGTAGATCAAATCTTCATGAAAACCGGCATCTCTAAGTCACGTAGAATTGCCGGGGTTGGTCGTAAACAATTAGAGCAATTAAGACAGGAGCTGCTATTAATGAAAACGTTGCCGCAACCTGGAAATTTAATTGTAGTTTCTGGCCCGAGCGGAGTTGGAAAGAGCACAATCACAAATCACTTAAAAAATCATCCGAGATTCTGGGTTTCCATATCTGCAACCACTAGGGCTCGAAGGGCCGGCGAAGTAGATAACAAGGATTATATGTTTGTATCAGATGAACAGTTTGATCGCATGGTTAAGAATAAAGAATTTTTGGAATGGGCAGAGTTCACTGGCGCCAAGTATGGAACTCCAGCAGAGCCGGTAAGTAAAGCGCTGGCCAAAGGATTAAATGTTATTTTGGAGATCGAATTAAATGGTGCACGGCAGGTTCGCAAAAATGCTCCGAGGGCTATTTTGGTTTTCATTGAACCGCCAAGTTGGAGCGAGCTAGAGAGTAGATTATTAAATCGAGGAACTGAGTCCAGTGAGTTGATAGAACGAAGGTTGGCTCGGGCGAAGGAGGAGCTTTTGGCCTCATCTGAGTTTGATTTTGTGCTGGTAAATACTCAGGTGGATCAGGTAGTGGCTGAACTGGTATCTTTATCCCTCGGCAGTAGCCGGTAGATTTCTTAAATTAATTGAAGAGAAGCGGGCGTAACTATGAGCACACAAGCATTAGATGGAATAACTAACCCACCTATTGATGCGCTGTTGGAAAAAGCAGGCTCTAAGTACAGCTTGGTTCTCTATGCAGCTAAGCGTGCACGCCAAATTAATGCTTATTATTCACAATTAGGTGAAGGCTTGCTTGAGTATGTAGGTCCGCTAGTTGAAACATATGTCCATGAGAAACCGTTATCTATTGCGCTTCGTGAAATTAATGATGGATTGCTAACGATTGAGAATTTGGAACCAAAAGCCGCTTCTACAGATAAGTAGTTTTTGTAAGTGTTTCCCCGTGGCCGTAAATTAATTCTAGGTGTTGGTGGGGGGATCTCCGCTTATAAATCGTGCGATTTAATTCGTCGCTTGCAAGAGAATGGTTTTGTTGTAACGGTCGTAGCAACTAAATCTAGTTTAAATTTTGTTGGTGAAGCGACTTGGGCCGCATTGTCCGGCAACAAGGTTTATGTAGATCTTTGGCAAGATGTTCAGGAAGTCCCTCATATATCTCTCGCCAAGAGCGCAGACGCGATACTTATTGCACCTTGCACCGCTGATTTATTGTCTCGATTGGCGCAGGGCAGAGCAGATGATCTTCTAACCAATATTGTTTTAGCATCAACTAAACCAAAAATTTTAGTTCCAGCAATGCATCCTGAGATGTGGCTAAATCAAGCAACTATTGCAAATGTAGAAACACTTCGTGAACGAGGATTCTTAGTTATTGAACCAGATTTTGGATTGATGACAGGATCAGATGTAGGTATTGGCCGTTATCCTGAAACAGGGAAAATTATCAATCATTTGAATGAGCACTTACTAAGAAATGCTGATCTAATCGGAAAGCGAATCTTGGTAACGGCCGGTGGAACAAGAGAACCAATCGATCCAGTTAGATTTATTGGAAATAGATCAAGTGGCAAGCAGGGCTTTGCACTTGCACTTGCCGCTGCAAATCGTGGAGCTGATGTTCATCTAGTAACTGCAAATACAGATTTACCCAACATAGAGGGGATCACAACCACCTTTGTTGAAACTGCAGATCAAATGGCATCGGTTATAAAGTACGAATTCCCATTTACAGATGCCTTAATCATGAGTGCAGCGGTTGCGGATTTTAAAGTAGAACATGCAGCAGAAAATAAAATTCACAAAGATGAAATTAATCAATTATTCCTAAAAACTAATGAAGATATTCTTTATTCAATAGGACAAATTAAGAGATCACATCAAGTAACGATTGGCTTTGCCGCTGAAACTGCGAATTCAAAATCAGAGATCATTGCGGCAGGAAACGCGAAAATAGAAAAAAAGAACTTAGATCTGATTTATGTTAATGATGTTTCTAATGGGCAAATTTTTGGCTCAGATCAGACTTCAGGTTATATTATTGATAGAACAGGAGATATAACCGATATTCCAGTTATATCTAAAGACACGCTGTCAGATATTTTGCTTGATCAGATACTGGTTAAGTTAGGATAAAGAAGTGAAAAATCGTTTATTTACTTCGGAATCTGTAACTGAGGGACATCCGGACAAAATTGCAGATCAGATATCAGATGCAATTTTAGATTCATTGCTAGCGCAAGATAATAAGAGTCGGGTTGCGGTTGAAACCTTAATCACGACCGGTCAGGTGCATGTAGCTGGTGAAGTTACCACCGATGGTTATGCAGATGTAATGAATATCGTCCGCGATACAGTTTTAAATATCGGCTATGACTCTTCAGAAAAAGGCTTTGACGGTAACAGTTGCGGAGTTTCTATATCGATTGGACAGCAATCTCAGGATATTGCGCAAGGCGTAGATGATGCATTTGAGAATAGGGTTAATTCATCTGCAGACCCCTTAGATCTACAGGGCGCTGGTGATCAAGGTTTAATGTTTGGATACGCATGTAATGACACCCCAGAATTCATGCCACTACCAATCTCATTGGCCCATAAATTAGCTGCACAATTAACCAAGGTTAGAAAAGATGGAACGCTTGGATACCTAAGACCTGATGGTAAAACGCAAGTAACTATCGAGTATCAGGGTGATAAAGCGGTTGCACTAAATACCATTGTTATTTCTTCACAACATGCACCAGATATTGATCTAGATAAAAAACTGGCGCCAGAGGTGAAAAAGTATGTGATTGAACCTATTCTTAAAGATTTAGAACTAGATTCAAGCAATCTCCGAGTTTTAATTAACCCGACAGGCCGATTTGTAATTGGCGGTCCAATGGGAGATGCCGGTTTAACGGGTAGAAAAATTATTGTGGATACTTATGGGGGAATGGCAAGACATGGAGGCGGTGCATTTTCTGGTAAGGATCCATCAAAGGTAGATAGATCTGCAGCTTATGCCATGCGATGGGTAGCAAAAAATGTTGTCGCAGCTGGTTTGGCAGATCGGTGCGAAGTACAGGTCGCTTATGCGATTGGCAAGGCTCAACCCGTTGGTTTGTTTATTGAAACCTTTGGTACCGAAAAGTTCGATCTTGCAAAAATTAGCGCAGCGGTTGATGAAGTATTTGATCTAAGACCGGCTGCAATTATTAGAGATTTGAAGCTGCTAAGACCAATTTACTCTGACACTGCAGCATATGGGCATTTTGGTCGGGAGTTACCAAATTTCACTTGGGAGAAAACTGATCGGGCAGCTGCATTAAAAGGTTTAGTTAAATAAAGGTGGTTGCTCCACTCAAATTAAAGCGTCAAAAATCAACACCAAATAGAGGTATAAACTCCAAGATTCTTCCTGAAAATCCGGTGGCTAAGATTTTGGTAAATCCACCTGTTTCACATCTAGAGGATATATATGATTATTTAGTTCCAATTGAATTATCTGAATCTGTGATCCCAGGAAGCATTGTGAAGATTGAGTTCGGAAAGAGCATCACTGAAGGATTAGTAATTGATCGAGTTGCGTATGACAACAAAAAATTGAAGTATGTAGAAGATTTATTAGGATGGCCGGGAATGGTCGATGTTACGGTAATTGATCATTTTAAAAGAGTGCAAAAGAGATTTGGGGGAAGTTTATGGAGTTTAATTGACTCCTATTTACCCCCTCTGCCAAAGAAAATCATCGATATTAAAATTGAAAATCAGGAGGCAGATGAATCCAGATATATTAGTAATCTGCCCAAGTTTATTGATCAGAATGATTTTGAAAAGTTAAAAAGGCAATCAGGGCTTCGTTACTCCGTAAGCCAACCAAGTGGTTTTGAACCCTATGAACTTTTACTGGAATTAATTAAGGTACGAAGCGCATTGGGTCAGGTATTGGTGATCGCAAGTGATTTTAGAGAGTTTGATTTTTTAACCAATCTTTTTAAAACAAATATATCTGAATCATTTCAACTCTATGACACACGGTGTAATAAGAGTGAGAGATTTAAATCTTTCCAGCAAATTAACCTACTTAGACCAAAAATAATTCTAGGGAACAGAAGCAGTTCCTTCTTTCCACTTCAAGATAATTCCTCTGTTTTTGTGATCCATGATAATGATAAATCTCATTATGAATTGCGAACACCCGGTTGGAATACTCGAGATGTTACATTACTAAGGGATAAAAACACATCACTCTTTTTCTTTAACGCAGCGCCCTCTTTTGAAGTTCAGCGCTTAATTGATTTGAACTGGTTTAATAATTTAGAGATCAAATCTTCCGTAAAAATAAATTTTACCGTGACAGAAGGTAGAGATTCTTTTATTCCAGTAATCAAAAAAGCGTTAGCTAGAGGAAACGTTTTGGTTTCAGTGGCCAACAAGGGTTACGCAAACGCCTTTTTGTGTAATAGATGTAGAACCCTGGCCAGCTGTAATTGTGGTGGAAAATTACAGATCAAAAAAGCAAATAGTCATCCAAGTTGTTATCTATGTGGTGAAGAGTTCAAAAATTGGCGCTGTTTATTTTGTGGTGATGTAAGACCATTTGTTATCGCGAAAGGACTAGATAGGACTGCAGAGGAGATAGCTAGATCAATACCTGGATCAACTGTTCGAAAGGTTTTTAGCGACCAAGATCAATTTAGTAAATCCACTGAGAATCAAGTGATTGTGAGTTCTCGAGGTTGTGAACCCATGATTAATTATGCCGGTTTAATACTCTTAGATGGCGAACAAATATATAACCAACCCTCCTTACGAGCTGAAGAAGAGATGAAAAGTAATTGGTTTGATCTTCTGAGCCGAGTATCGGATCAGGGATTTGTTTACATTTCATTGTTAAACAATCATCCGATCACTCAACAGATGCTTATTGGACAAAGCTTGTCAACTAACGCTTTACAAAATCGTAAAGAATCTCGTCTACCACCTTACTATCGAACTTGTCAGGTGATTGGAGAATCCAAAGCATTATCAACATTTGCCGAAAATTTGAGAAATCAAAACAAATACATAGTTACTGGACCTTTGACTCACAAAGAAGATAGGAAAAGATTAATCATACGTGCTGAAATTGAGGATGCACCTGAGTTAGTAAATCAAATGCAAGATATCGTTAAGATGCAACTGTTAAAAGGAAAATCGGTATTTGAATATCGGTTTGATCAGTACGATATTTGACGCTTTTTGAAGTATCATTAACTTATGGCAATACAACCCATTCGATTGTTTGGTGACCCAGTGCTGGTTACGCCCGCTTCTGAAGTCATTGATTTCGATAAAGAGTTGCGTGTGCTAGTTCAGGATCTAATCGAAACTATGCAGGATGCTCCTGGAGCTGGTTTGGCAGCTCCGCAAATTGGCGTGCCTTTGCGAGTTTTTGTTTGGGATGTAGATGGAGAAATAGGGCATTTAGTAAATCCATCATTAGATTTGAGTGAGGAAATGCAGGAAGGTGAAGAGGGGTGCTTATCCTTTCCAGATTTGAGTTACCCAACGCCGCGCGCATTTAGGGCGGTAGCTAAGGGTTTTAATATGCATGGTGAACCAATTTTGGTAGAGGGAACTCAATTATTAGCACGAGCACTCCAGCATGAAACAGATCATTTGAATGGTGTTTTATTTATTGATCGATTGAACTCTCAAGATCGCAAAATTGCTATGAAGGAAATACGAGATTCAGAGTGGTTCGGTTTAGCTTCTGAACAAGGAATCAATCCTAAAATTAAAATTTCTCCTCACAACACATTTGGTTTAGGAAATTAATTAGTGAAGATTGCCCTGGCATCTTCCTCTGAGGTGTCATTGCCACTCTTAGAGCATCTTTACAATAGAGATAGGTTCGAATTAAAAGTCGTAGTCACAAATCCAGACAAGGCTACTGGGCGAGGTCAAGTAATTTTAGAAAATTCTGTAGGAAAATGGTGTCAGCAAAAAAAATTGCTATTAGAAAAACCAAAAAATGATGGAGAATTACGAAAGGTTCTACTTAATAATGAAATTGATCTGCTTATAACTTTGGCATATGGCCACATTTTGTCTAACGAGGTTATCAATTTACCAAAATTTGGTGCTATTAATCTCCATTACTCCTTATTGCCAAAGTATCGGGGCGCTGCGCCAGTTCAGAGAGCCATTCTTAATGGCGAGCAGGTGACGGGTGTAACTGTATTCAAGTTAGATGTTGGCATGGATAGTGGGCCAATCTATTTGCAGAAAAGTCTAGAGATTGAACCTAATGAAACTACTAAAGAGTTATTAAATCGACTCAATCTCGTCGGAGTGGAGCTAGTGGGGCAAACTTTAGATTTGATCTCGCAAGAGGTACAACCGATGGCCCAATCAACTGAAAATATTTCATTTGCACCCAAATTTATTAAGCAAGATGGCCTTATCGATTGGCAAAATGGAAGTGATGAAATATTCAATCAATACAGGGCGATTGGCGAGAATCCAGGGGTGTACACCATGTATTCAGGGTCAAAAATAAAAATTACAGGAATGGAGAAACAATTATCAAAAACCCTAATGCCGGGTGAGTTTTCACTTATCAACCAGTCTTTAATTGTGGGTACAGGCACTACTGATTTATTGATTCATAGGTTAATCCCAGAAGGACGTAAGGAAATGACTGGCAAAGATTTTTTTAATGGCTTGCAGGAGAAGGGGAAGCGACACTTTGCGTAAAGCCAATCCTGATGCGACTAGATTGCTGGTATTTGATTTAATTTCACAGGTAAATCGTCAGGGTGCGTATGCAAATATCCGATTACCAGATTTATTAACGAAAAGTAAGTTAAGCAGTAAAGATCGCAGCCTTGCAACTGAAATGGCTTATGGAACATTGCGCATGCAAGGTTACCTCGATTATATTGCTGGAAAGTTTACCGATAGACCTTTTAATGAATTAGATGTGAAGATACAGGATCTGCTTCGGATGGGTATTTATCAATTGACTCAAATGCGTATACCTGATCACGCAGCGGTAGGTGAAACGGTTGAAGTTGCCCGCAAGGTTGCCGGCGACTCTAAATCAAGTTATGTAAATGCAATTTTGCGTAAAGTGTCCGGCTCTTCTATCTCTATAGACGAACTTGAAGCACTACCAATAGCAGAAAAATTAAGCATTAAATTTAGTCATCCGATCTGGATTGTAAATGCTTTTCATGATCAATTAAAGGATTGGGATGAAGTAGAAAAATTGCTCGCTTCCGATAATCAGTCGACTAAACCTGATCTAGTTGCTTGGCCCACAAAATCCAATGAAGCGGAATTTTTAGATGCCGGGGCTATGAGAATAGAGGGCCTTAAGAATGGGTTTACTATCGAGGTAATACCTTCAGAGTTTGCGCCGATTATTGAGAGAAGAGCGGGTGTACAAGATCGAGGATCGCAAATAGTTGTAGAGGATTTAGTTGCAACCTGGGAGCCTGGATTGAAATGGCTGGATATGTGTGCAGGTCCCGGTGGCAAGGCGGCTTATTTGTACTTTTCTTTAAAAGCTTTGGAAGCAAATGTTGATTTTACTGCAAATGAACCAGTTCCTCATCGTGCAGAGTTGGTGAAACGGGTTATCGGAAACCAAATTGTTACCTCATTTGATGGTACTTCATCCGAAAATTTTCCAAAAAAGTATGATCGAATCTTAGTTGATGCACCATGTACTGGATTGGGAGCGCTGCGTCGTAGACCAGAAGCTCGGTGGCGTAAAAAACCAACAGATTTAAAGGAGCTAGTAACAATTCAGCATAAATTATTGGAGAGTTCTTATAGATTGCTGCAACCACGCGGAATTATTGCCTACGTTACCTGCTCACCTCATATATCGGAAACCAAATCACAGATTGCCAATTTTCTAGCAGATCATAAAGATATGAGGATCCTTAACATCGGATCACTAAAAGGTGCCAACAATGCTGGGATAAATGCAGATGGAACGGTGCAACTTTGGACTCATCTTAATCAATCGGACAGTATGTTTATTGCATTTCTGCAAAAGATTGATTAACTTCTCACATGGAACCCAAGCTAATCGCACACATAAATCCCAGTATTTTAAACGCAAATTTTGATGACTTACAAAATGAGATACTAAAGATTTCCGAGGTTTCAGATTATTTGCATCTAGATATTATGGATAATTTATTCGTTCCAAATTTTACATTTGATTTGGAAAAGGCCAAAGAGATTATCGATTACACCCCGATTCCAGTTGATTCTCATCTGATGATTGAAAATCCGGATGAATTGGCTGCAAAGTACGCTGAGGCAGGATCTGCTTCAGTAACATTTCATTTAGAGGCTGCTCAAAATATATCAATGACCATTAAAAATATTCGCTCAAATGGATCACGAGTGGGGATCGCAATAAAACCCAAAACATCACTTGATGCCGTACTTTCATATCTTGGAGAAATTGATATGTTATTAGTAATGACTGTTGAGCCAGGATTTGGTGGTCAGAGTTTTATGTTTGATCAAATGCAAAAAGTAGAACAAGCGCGTAATGAAATTAATAAGTTATCTAAAAAGGATTTTCTGCTTCAAGTAGATGGCGGGATATCTGAAAGTACAATTACTACAGCGGCAAAAGCTGGAGCAGATTGTTTTGTAGCGGGAAGTGCTGTGTACAAATCACATGATCCGGCGAAAATGGTAGGTAAATTACGCAATCTCGCAAATGCTGAGTTTATTTAACCCCTACAAATAATAAAATTGCTCTCATATCAGGGTGAGAAATTGTGGTTTCAGCCCGTTCCTTTACTAATTGTTTTGCATTGTAGGCAAAACTATGACCAGCAATATCCATCATCTCTAAATCATTTGCACCATCACCGATAACAACTACATTCACCAATGGTATGTTTTCCAATTCAGCGGCAAATCTCAGAGATTTTGCTTTTCCTGCTGCATCCATTACCTCGCCTATTAAATTTCCAGTTAAATATCCATTGTTAATCTCTAGTACATTTGCAAAAATATGATCTATCTTTAATTCTTGTAATGGTTCTTGAATAACGTTCAAAAATCCACCACTAACCACGGCAACCTTATGCCCGGCTTTCTTGATTGTGCTTATAGTTTCAAGAACGCCTGGATTAAAGGTTAATGATGCTGTTACCTCAGACAATGCAGATGCGGCAGTACCTTTGAGCAACGAAACTCTTTTTTTAAGTGCCGCAATGAAATCTAAGTTACCTTCCATGGCTTCAGAAGTTATTTGGGAAACCTCTTTGAATACTCCAGCTTTTTCTGCGATTTGATCAATGACCTCTTGTCCAATCAATGTTGAGTCCATGTCAAATACAAATAATTTTCGATCACCATTGTTCAATAGTTCAGTATCAAAATAAAGATCCAAGTTATTTGTTAAAGCCAACTCTTTAACTTTCTTCTTAATTTCTTTGAGATCAAATTTTTGAAAATCTGCCAGAAAAGTAAGAGATGTTAGATTATCGATTTTATCGATTTCCATGCGAGTAATATTTCCGTCAATAGACTGAATAAAGTTGGTTAAATGTGCAAGTCGCTTAGGATCAAGTTGATCTTCCACCATCATAAAGAAGGCTTGTTGCACATCTGACTGATCCGGATCTACCTGCGTAAAGTCAACAGCTATATCCACGCCGGCTTCTTCAGCTAAAATTTGTAAATCCTCTTCTAGTGCCAACGCATGATCTGGAAGCAATTTGATTTGTATAGTTTGGAATAATCGATCTGCAACCACAATCTGTTTGATATCTAAAATATTTATGGAAAATTCAGCGAGTTTATTAATTACAGTTGAGGTAATGCCGGGACGATCTTCCCCAGTGACCAAGATAAGTGCAGTGAAATTGCTTCGGTCTGCCACGCTCATGCGCTCAGATTAACGGTTAATTACCTTTCAGCGGGTATCTTTTGATCTTATGAGCGCCATTTTTGAACTCAATGATGTGATTGTGCGCCGAGGCGATCGTCAAATTCTGGGACCAATTAATTGGGTTGTTAATTCGGGTGAACGTTGGGTAATTCTTGGGCCCAATGGAGCAGGCAAAACAACGCTTTTACAATTATGTTCAACCTTAATTCATCCAACTGTTGGCGCGGTAAAGATTCTAGGTAAACAACTTGGCAAATTTGATATCTTTGAATTAAGAAATCGAATCGGTATCACATCATCTGCTTTTGTTAGAGATTTTCCCGATGATGAAATTGTTATGGATATTGTATTAACCGCTGCTTATGCAGTTATTGGTCGGTGGCAAGAAGAGTATGACCTTTGGGATGAATCAAGGGCTAAGGCTTTATTAACCGCTTTGGGCGTTCGAGAATTAGGCGAGAGAATCTTTTCAACCTTGAGTGAGGGTGAAAAGAAGAGAGTACAAATTGCACGAGCATTAATGGCTGATCCAGAGTTGCTATTACTTGATGAGCCTGCATCATCACTTGATTTAGGGGGTCGAGAGGATTTATTGAAGAGATTGGAGATTTTGGCTGCAGATCCTTTATCTCCAGCAACCGTCATAGTTACTCACCATATTGAGGAAATACCTGTTGGAACTACCCATGCCTTACTGCTTAAGGATGGCGAAGTGATTGCACAAGGAGCAATCGATAGAGTTTTAAGCAATGCATTTATGACTCAAGCTTATGGTTTAGGTATAGATGTCAGAAGTGAAGGTGGCCGGTACTTTGCCCGCGCCATTTAATCTCTGGGAGTTACTACCCAAAGATTGGCAGGAAATATCAGATAGAAAAGTACTAGAGCAAATTCAGAATCGAATCGGGTTAGATTTTCAACCTAAGGCTGAAAGTGTTTTTGCTGCCTTTTCTACACCGTTGCAAAAAGTCAAGGTTTTGATTGTTGGACAGGATCCATATCCAAATCCCGATCATGCAATGGGGTTAGCCTTTTCAGTTCCAGTGTCAGTAACAAAATATCCACCAACCTTGGTTAACATTTACAAGGAGTTAAAAACAGATTTGGGAGTTGATCGAATAAATGGTGATCTGTCTGATTGGGCAAACCAAGGTGTTTTATTGCTCAATCGGAGTTTAACAATTGGTAAATCAGGCTCAATTACTCATCTAGATTATGGCTGGGATGCATTCACCGAACAAATTATCAAAGCTTTGGCACAAAGGGGAGTAAAGGCAATTCTTTGGGGTAAGCACGCACAGTTGTTTGAAAAGTACTTCTCAGCTTCAAATGTCATTTCTTCAGCGCACCCAAGTCCGCTCTCCGCATACCGTGGTTTCTTTGGATCAAAGCCATTTAGCGCAGTTAATGAAATGTTGAAGCGGGATAATCTATCGCCATTAATTTGGTAAAAAAATAGTGGGCACCAATATTGGTGCCCACTATTTCTAACCTATTTTTCTATGCAGTCCAGGTGTTGATTGGAGATTGCAAGAAGTAGATCATAAACAAGCCGGCCACTAGGTACATCAATGGATGAATATCCTTTGTGCGACCTTGCAACAATCGGATTACAACATAGGAGACAAAACCAGCACCAATACCTACTGAGATATTGTAAGTAAATGGCATCAAGATAATTGTTAAGAATGCTGGAATAGCAATTCCAAGATCATCCCAATCAATTCCCTTAATCTGGCTCATCATCAAGAAGCCGACAATGATTAGGGCTGGAGTAGCTGCTTCGTAAGGAATGATCGCTACGAGCGGTGCCAAGAAAGTTGTTAGTAGGAATAAGATTCCAGTAACAACTGAGGCAAGCCCGGTGCGGGCACCTTCACCTACGCCTGAAGCTGATTCAATATAAGAAGTATTTGAGGAAACTGAACCAGCACCACCAGCTGCGGCGGCGATAGAGTCAATCAGCAGAATTTTTTCCGCTCCTTCAACATTACCATCACGATCTACCAATCCGGCTTGAGCACCAATAGCTGTCATTGTTCCCATGGTGTCGAAGAAATCGGCAAGAAGCAATGTAAATACCAACAATGCTGCAGCGACTAATGAGATGCGATCAAATCCACCTAGCAGATTAAACTCTCCGAGTAGATCGAATTTTGGTGTCGCAACTACTGAATCAGGAACTGCTGGAACATTTAAATTCCAGCCCTTAGGATTGACGCCATTTGGACCAACAAAGGGCCCAATTTTAAATGCTGATTCCACAATCACAGCAACTACTGTTGTTAAGGCAATACCAATAAGCAGCGCGCCCTTTACCTTCTTAACGATCAAGCCAATCATCAGTATTAAACCAAATGTAAATACGACAACTGGCCAGCCAATAAGAGTTCCATTATCACCTAGAGTTACTGGAACTGGTCCAGTCCCGGTGCGACGAACGAAACCAGCATCAACTAGACCAATTAAGGCGATGAATAAACCAATTCCTACTGAGATTGCTATCTTTAATTGACTTGGTACAGCGCGGAACACTGCAACTCTAAATCCAGTTAAAACTAAAATTAGAATAATTAAACCTTCAAGAACAATTAGACCCATTGCATCGGCCCAACTCATTTTTGAGGCTATGCCAACTGCAACAAAGGTATTTAAACCTAGCCCAGTTGCAATTGCTAATGGAAAATTAGCCACAACACCCATAAGGATTGTCATGACGCCTGCAATTAATGCAGTTGCAGCAGCGACGAGTGCGAGATTTGGTGCATCTCCGCCACCTAGGTATTTACCATCGGCATCTTTTACAAGACCGATGATTAGTGGATTTAGCGCAACAATGTATGCCATTGTGAAAAAGGTGACGATTCCGCCACGAACTTCACGAGCTACGGTTGAGCCACGCTGACTGATTTTAAAGAAGCTATCTAGCATGGAGTTACCCTTCTGTTTTTTTAACATGGTGTTTTCGACATGTTGTTGAATGCAGTCCAACAAACTGAGGGGAGTGGCTTTAACTTAAGGGTTACTGAGAAGTAAGCCTGGCTACCACACCGAGGGCGACTGCGACAGATTGGCCAATAAGCAGCGCAAATAGTGCAGTTCCAAGCCCAAGGGTGCCGCCCAGCAGAGTGCCGATCGTAAGTGCAACTAATTCAATTCCCAATCGCACTCTTCCGACACGAACCCCAGTTTTGTAATGAAGCCCTGTCATTAGTCCATCGCGAGGACCTGTTCCTAATCCGCAAGTTATGTACAGAGCCGATCCAGCTCCGACCATTCCTATTCCTATGAATATATAAAAAAGCTGGAGAAAAAGTTGATTGGGTTGGGGAATTAAGTGCAATCCAATCTCTAGCGCAGTTGCAATTCCAACGATATTCATAATTGTGCCAAAACCTGGCCGCTGTTTTAGTGGAATCCAAAGCAGCAGCACAACCATACTTATCAGAAAGGTTGCTTCGCCAATATTGAAGGTAGATTGCTTTGATATACCTTCCGCGAGTACTACCCACGGAGAATTACCAAGGGTTGATAAAACAAGAAGAGATTCACCAACGCCAAAGATGATTAAGCCAAAGAATAGAATGGCGTATCTTTGCAAATCATAAATATCTACACCCAAATCCCAAGTATGAGCTGCACGCCAAGGAGTGATTGGAATTGTTTTATTTGGTTTGAGGTGTTTTTGCAACCATTTGAAAAGAGTTTTCACTGTTAAACTATAGACCTATTCACTAGATGATTGGTTGGTTATGGAGTTCTCTTATTCACAATCGATCATTATTGGTTTGATACAGGGCGCCACGGAGTTATTTCCAATATCAAGCCTTGGGCATGCGATTCTAATTCCAGCTTGGATTGGTGGCAGCTTTGCAAAATTTATGACCGAAGAGAATCAAGCATATCTGTTGATCACCATTGCTATGCATTTGGCCAGCGCAATTGCACTTTTCATTGTATTTCGAAAACGATGGGTTAATTTGTTATACGGTGCAACTAAATCCATTATCAAAAAAGATTTTCAAACAACCCAATTTCGAGTTTTAGGGTATCTGGCGATAGCTACTATCCCAGTTGGTTTTCTTGGAGTTGTATTGGGGGATTACTTTCAAAATTTATTTGGAAAGGCAGTCTTTTCCGGAGCCTTTCTCTTTATTAATGGCCTCATACTGATTGGCGCTGAAAAATTATCACGCCGAGATATTGTTCATGAGTTTAGCGATTCAGATGCTGAAATTGATCACCGCATTAATGCCAAAAGTGCACTTGTCATTGGATTCGGTCAATCATTAGCCTTATTTGCTGGAATTAGTCGATTTGGAATTACCATGAGTGCAGGATTACTAAAGAAATTAAATCACTCAGTTGCCTCTGATTTTGCTTTCCTGATGGCTCTTCCAGTAATTCTTGGAGCCTCGATATTGAAATTACCTGAATTATTCACCTCAGATACTCGGCTAATTCTTGGTCAGATTTTGGTTGGTTGTCTCGTTTCATTTTGTGCTACATATCTAAGTGTTAAGTTTCTAGTTCGTTGGTTTAAAACTAACACCCTCTACCCATTTGCAATTTATTGTTTGTTATTTGGTGGCATTTCTTTCGTTAGGTTTATTTGATGTTTGTCGGTTTTGGAACTGTTTTAAACATACTTGCGATTGTAATTGGTGGCGCGTTGGGTGTAGCTCTAGGAAGTAGATTTAAAGAGAGGTTAAGGGATTTAATTACCCAGGTTCTAGGATGCGTCACATTCATATCGGCGGCAGATGCTATTTCAGCTTATTGGAAAGCGGATTTGGTAGATTCATTGCCCAGAGGAGCAACCATGCTGGTTGTAGTTTTCTCACTTTTGCTTGGCGCTTTATTCGGAAGTTGGATTGATATTGAAGGAAGATTGGAAAATTTTGCAGAGCGATTGAAAGGCAAATTTGCTAAAGATGGTGAGCACAATTTTGTGGAAGGGTTTGTTTCTGCATCTTTGATATTTGCCATTGGACCGCTTGCCATTTTAGGAAGCATTAGCGATGGAATGGGTACCGGTATCGATCAACTGGTTTTAAAAAGTACCTTGGACTTTTTCACAGCAATGGCCTTTGCTGCAACTTTAGGTTGGGGTGTCGCTGCTTCCGCGCTACCAGTGGGAATTTACCAATTTGTTTGGACCGGAATAGGTTTATTTTTAGGTTCGATTCTTGCTATGTATCAAGTACTGGCTATGACGGCTGTTGGCGGCATTCTGCTATTGGGTATTGCGTTTAGAATCTTAAAAATAAAACAGATTGCAGTCGGCAATATTCTTCCTGCAATAGCGATAGCGCCATTACTAGCGCTGATCGCACACCAGTTTTAGAGATTAAAAAGTTTTTGCATCAATTACGAAACGATACTTAACATCACTTGCAACAGTTCGATCATAGGCTGTATTTATGTAATCAGCTTTAATTACTTCGACATCTGAAACTATTGATTTTTCTCCACAAAAATCAAGCATCTCCTGTAATTGAGCGATCCCACCTATCATCGAGCCTGATAGAGATCTTCGTTGACCTAGAAGTGTGCCTGCATTTACTGCATATGGTTTTCCTGGTAATCCGATCACAACTAAGGTCCCATCTAATCTCAGCATCTGAAGATATGGCTCTAAATCAATATCAGCCGATACTGTGTTAAGCAGCAGGTCATATTGTTTTTCTAATTGTTTTAAATTATTCAGATCCTTGGTGGATACAAAATGATGTGCCCCCATTTTTTTAGCATCAGCCTCTTTGGCCGGGGAGTGTGAAAATACGGTCACATCGGCACCCAGCGCGACGGCAAACTTGACTCCCATATGACCTAAACCGCCAAGACCAATGACTCCAACTTTTTTCCCTGGGCCCGCTTTCCAATTACGAAGTGGTGAATACAGAGTGATTCCGGCGCACATCAATGGCGCAACCCCTGCCAGATCTAGATTTTGCGGAATATGAACTGCGTAATCCTCATCAATTACAAAACTATCTGAGTAACCGCCCATTGCCACAGTTTTTCCATCGCGCTCATATGTATTGTAAGTGCCAGTCATTCCCTCTACGCAATATTGTTCCAAACCTTTTTTACAACTATCACATTTGCGACATGAATCAACAAATACGCCGACACCAATTAAATCGCCAACTTTAAATTTACTAACCTCAGATCCAATGGCGGTAACCTTCCCGACAATTTCATGCCCTGGAACCATAGGAAAAATCGCTGGGCCCCACTCTTCACGAGCCTGATGTATATCTGAGTGACAGATTCCTGCATAGTAAATATCTAATGCAACATCTCTCTTTCGTAACTCTCTGCGCTCAAAGGTGAACTCTTCAAGAGGAGCCTTTGCTTTTTTTGCCGCGTAACCTTTACTGATCATTTGATATCTCCTTAATTAGTTGTTGAAAGGCAAAGATTGTTCTGCAGCTGGGTTGGAAATTCTAGATGTTACCTTTCGCATATGATGACGACGACATAAAACCTCATATGCAACAGTTGCATTAGTAGAAACATCTCCAACAACAACCTGTTCACCTTCGGTAACCATCTCACCATTTACTATACGAGCGTTGTGAGTAGCTCTGGCACCGCACCAGCAAAGCGCCTCAACCTGCAGAGTTTGAACTCGATCTGCTAACTCCACTAAGCGTGCACTACCTGGAAATAATTTGGTACGAAAATCTGCAAGAATGCCAAAGGCATACACATCAATTCCTAAACCATCAACGATCTTTGCCAACTGATCAATCTGCTCTGATTGATAAAATTGGGCTTCATCACAAATTACGAAATCGATGCGTCCGCCAATTGATAATCTTTCAACTAATAATTTGTGTAAATCTAAATCAGGATCAACCTCCAACGCCTCAGATTGGAGGCCGAGCCTGGAGGAGATAACTCCTTTGCCGGCTCGATCTTTCCTTGTAAAGATGACACCTTCTCTGCCGCGGGATCTATGATTGTGGACAGTTTGCAAAGCCAATGTTGATTTGCCGCTATCCATTGTTCCGCAATAATAAATGAGTTCGGCCATGGCTCTTATTCTGCCAATAAAACTGATATTTGTAGATCGGGGAATTGCTCGCTGATTTGTGATCTACCGCCTAAAGCTGGAATTTCCATAAGAAAAATAATTGAATCAACATGAAGTTTCACTTTTTGGCAGAGTTTTATCGCGGCGATCGCTGTTCCGCCGGTAGCCAGAACATCATCTACGATAGTTACAGAAGCATCGGTCTGATAGAGATCCCGATGTATCTCTAAGGCAGCTTCGCCATACTCCAATTTATAGATTTGTTTTTCAACTGGCCCAGGCAACTTACCCGATTTGCGTAATGGAATAAATCCCTTTTTATTTGCATGTGCAACCGCAGAGGCAAAAATAAATCCTCGAGCCTCAATTCCTGCAATATATTGACTTGAGATTGACCGTGATGAGCATTCGTTGATAATTTTTTCAAAATTTTCAGAATCAGCTAGTAATGGAGTAATGTCTTTGAATTGAACCCCGGCTATGGGGAAATCTGAGATATTGCGGATCAAGGTTAAATCTATATCCAGCATGCGTGGAGTGTAATCATTCGGGATGGAAAGAGCCCCAGAAACAGCCTACAAAATATGTGTCCGAGAGGGGAGTTGAACCCCTAAGCCCTTACGGGCACTAACACCTCAAGCTAGCGCGTCTGCCAATTCCGCCACCCGGACGAACAAAGCAAATTCTATAGTAATTGGGCAAATGTATTGTCTTGTGTCCCAAAAAATGAAGAATCAATCACCAAAGGCTCAATTGTGTAGCAGAATAAGAACATGAGATTAACTCCAGAGCAGATTATCGAACTAGAAAATGAAACTATTTCACTATGCCAGGAATTGATTCGAATTCCTAGTGTTAATCATGGCGAAGGAAAAGGCGATGAGAAGGCAATCGCAGAATTTATTGCTGGTAAATTAAAAGAGGTAGGCATTGAATCAGAGTTAATTGAAACAGCACCAAATAGAGTAAATGTTGTAGCAAAAATTCCCGGCAGTGACTTATCTAGACCGGGCTTAATTCTGCATGGTCATATTGATGTAGTTCCAGTAAATGCAGATGATTGGTCGGTTGATCCATTTAGCGGTGAAATCAAAGATGGTTTTATATGGGGTCGCGGCGCAGTCGATATGAAGAATATCGATGCCATGATTCTTGCCAGTGTGAGAATGTGGAAGAAGATTGGTTACTTACCACCGAGAAATATTCTTCTTGTCTTTTTTGCAGATGAAGAGGCATCTGGAACTTATGGATCTAGATGGTTGGTAAAACATAGACCTGAATTATTTGATGGGTATAGCGAAGCGGTATCTGAAGTAGGTGGTTTCTCGGTGACTATCACTGGCGAACACAGATTGTATTTAGTGGAAGCGGCACAAAAAGGTATCCAGTGGCTAAAGTTAACGGCAAAGGGAACTGCAGGGCATGGATCATTTATAAATCCAGATAATGCATTGACCAAGATTTCAGAAGCAGTTGCTCGAATTGGTAATTATGAGTGGCCTCAATTGGAAACTAAGACTGGTGCAAAACTCTTTAAGAAAATAGCTGAATTAACTGGTGATCCGTATGATCCAACAAATGTGAAACCTCTGTTAAAACATCTTGGTCCAGCAGTTAAAATGATTGGTGCAACTATTCAAAATACCGCTAATCCAACAATGCTTGAAGCGGGTTACAAGGCAAATGTTATTCCGGGCGGGGCAAGCGCAGTTATTGATGGCAGATTTTTACCGGGTTATGAAAAAGATTTGAATGAAACCATAAAAAGATTAGCCGGCCCTGATATCGAGGTTGAATTTGTAGCCCGAGATATAGCGTTAGAGGTTGATTTCACCGGGGATCTGGTTACCGCAATGTGTGATGCAATAACAGGTGAGGATCCTGAAGGTATCCCAGTTCCTTATTTAATGAGTGGTGGTACAGATAATAAAGCTCTAAGCGAACTTGGGATTATTGGTTATGGCTTTAGTCCATTGAGGTTGCCAAAAGAGCTTGATTTCTTCGCTTTATTCCATGGAGTCGATGAGCGTGTGCCAATAGAAGGATTGAAATTTGGTACCCGAGTTATGTATGAATTTTTAGAGAATGTTTAATTAGAGAGAAACTTCATTTAAAGCTAAACGCACCTGTTCTGGCAGATTTACTTGTTCAACTGTAAGTATTCCTCGAAGCTGGGCACCAGTTCTTGCGCCGATTAATGCGCTTGTAACACCTGGTGCATCTCGTACCCAAGATAAGGCTACTTCCAACGGGGAAAAACCTAGCCCTTCGGCGGCTACACAAACCGCTTCAACTATTTTCTTCGATTTGTCGGAGAAGTATGGCTCAACAAAGTTAGCAAAATGGGGACTTGCGCCGCGAGAGTCTGAGGGTACGCCATTTCTATATTTGCCAGTTAAAACTCCTCGACCCAACGGAGACCATGCAAAAAATCCAATATCCATTGAGATAGCAGCAGGCAGAATTTCTTCCTCGACTTTGCGATTTAGTAAAGAGTACTCATTTTGAGCAGATGAAATCATGCTTTTTCCAAAAAGCGGGTTTTGTAAAGTGGCAGATCTTGCAAGTTGCCAACCATTGAAATTGCATAAGCCGACATATCTCGCTTTACCGGATGTTACAGCGTAATCAAGAGCAGACAAGCTTTCTTCCAGTGGAGTTAATTTGTCCCAGGTATGAATTTGCCAAATATCAACATGGTCAACATTTAATCGAGATAGTGATTTATCTAGATCAGAAATAAGATCATTACGGGAGTTGGAAATTTTTCTAACTCCATCAGTTACCGATACGCCTGCTTTGGTAGCAATAACCACATCTTCACGTTTAATCAAAGTTCCAATGAATCCGCCAAGTACACGCTCTGCATCACCGTCGCCGTATATTGCCGCGGTATCGATCAGATTCCCACCTGATTCAAAGAATAATTGCAACTGTTGGGCAGCCTCATTTTCATCGGTATCTCGGCCCCAGGTCATTGTTCCTAGACCCAATCTTGAGATCTCTAAGCCACCCAACCTGCGTTGTTCCATGGCGGGCAGATTAGCAACTACTTTGATTAAAAATCGGTAACCTTGCCAAATGCCTCAACTTTATTTACTTAGACATGCACAGTCAGAGGCGAATCAGAGCGGAATTCTTGCCGGACCAGACAACTCAGTGAATCTATCTGACAAAGGTAGAAATCAAAGCTTAAAGGTGTCAAAACATTTGAAAAATATTGATTTCAGAGAAATTTACTGTTCACCAATTACAAGATGTATTCAAACAATAGAGCCATTTTTAGGATCAAGAAAAGAGATTCCTTTGATTCACGAGGAAAGAATCAAGGAGATGAATTACGGTAGCTGGAATGGCAAGCTCCTAGAGGAGTTGAGCAAAAAAAGAGATTGGCAGAAAATTCAAAAGGCTCCTTCAAAATTCACCTTTCCAGATGGCGAAAGTTTCAATCAATTGCGAAAGCGGGTTTCTAGTTTTTTGACCGATATAGAGGGTAAAGATGGCTCTATCTTGATAGTCTCCCATGGAGATGTAATCAAGATGATTTTGGCCTGCACCCTGAGTTTGCCAACAGATAAGTTTCAGAATTTTGTTATAACACCTGCTTCAATTTCAATTGTCAACTATGACCATCGAAATCGCAGTGTAATTTCATTGAATCAAAAGATTGAAAGGTATTCAGCAAAAAAGAGATTTTCATCTTTTTTGCTCGGAGGTGAAAATGCCTAGGATCATCTATCGCCATGATTCAGTAAATAGATTTATCGTTAGTGCAATAGGCGAGCCAGGAAATCGAGAATTCTTTCTACAAGTATCATCGAACCAAGGGTTGAACACCATTGCAGTAGAGAAAGAGCAGGTTCGCGCACTTTCAGAACAACTCAATCTTCTAATCTCAGAGCTTCGTAGAAGTGGTTCGATAACTAAGGCGCAAAGCTCGGTTAGTGCCAAATTTGATGATGATCCGCTGGAAATTCCGATTGAATCAGACTTTCAGCTTGGTGTAGCAAATATTGCTTGGATGAATGGAGTAATTCAACTTACATTTCAAGCGATATCGAGTGAGGATGAGGTATTGCTAGATGATTTAGATGATGGGCCTGATTTAGTGATCGCATCGATTCCCATTGAGATTGCAAAGGGATTTTCCGTCAGGGCAGATCGAATACTTTCGCAAGGTAGAGGAGCCTGCCCGTTTTGCAGTTTGCCGATGAATATTTCGGGGCATCTATGTCCACGAGCCAACGGTTATCGCAGGTAGAAAATGTCCAACAATTCACTATTGCGTAAGCTTGAAAATGAGGAATTAATAATATCGGGGCGATTAATTGATGCCTCGAATGCAACTTTGTTTGGACATCTTAAGGATGATGAGAGTTTAAAAATTATTTACAAGCCAGTAGCCGGCGAACGTCCGCTTTGGGATTTTCCTGATGGCTCACTCGCTGCAAGAGAGTTTGCTGCCTATTTATTCAGCGAAATTTTCGATTTTCATTTAGTCCCGGAAACAGTTTTGAGAGAGGGGCCGTTTGGTTTTGGCATGGTGCAGAGGTGGATTGAAGATGCCCAGCCTGAAAATTTAATTGAAATCGCGCAAGCCACCACTGATGAGATCCGGAGAATGATTTTTTTTGACTCCCTTATTAATAATGCTGATCGAAAGTATGGTCACATATTAATTGGACCAGATAGAAAAATTTTTGGTTGTGACCATGGCATAACATTTCACAGTGAAGACAAATTGCGGACCGTTCTTTGGCAATTTAGTGGTGATCACCTGACAGAAACGGAGATTCAACTATTAAATAAAGTAGTTGCGTATAAATATGAGGAATTCCGTGAACTTTTAAGTAAAAATGAGATCGAAGCCATAGCACTCAGGGCAAAGAAAATGTTAAATGATGGACGGTTACCAGCCCCGGCTATTGATCGGCCAGCTATTCCTTGGCCACCTGTTTGAGATACCGATCATCTAGAATGAGAGTATGATGATTTGGCCGCAGATCGATCTGCCACCATTGCCTTTAAAATTAGAACCTTTAACTCTGCTGGACTCATATCGTGGGAAATGTACTTTAAAGAACTCCCGCTTCTTCAGTATGTATGTGTGTGGAATTACACCATACGATGCAACCCATTTAGGTCACGCTGCAACTTATCTCTCATTTGATCTAATTAATCGATATTTAACACTTGAACACACAAATGTTTCCTTTACCGAAAATGTCACCGATATTGATGATCCATTGCTGGAACGAGCACATCGAGATGGTACTGATTGGAAAAAATTAGCAGAAGATCAATTAACCTTATTTAAAAATGATATGTCAGCTTTGCGGATACTACCTCCCGATAACCTTATTAAGGTCACCGAATCAATGCCTCTGATTGAATCTTTTATAAAAAAATTGGAGGAGAAGGGTTATACATATCGGATTGATTCTGATATCTATTTCTCAGTTGAACCATTTCTCAAAGAACTACCGATCGACCCTCAAGATGCAGTTAAAATTTTTTCGGGGCGCGGTGGTGATCCAAGCCGTTCCGGTAAGAAACACCCTCTCGATCCATTGTTGTGGCTTGCCAATAAAGAAGGTGAACCAGGTTGGAACTCAAGTTTTGGATTTGGGCGACCTGGTTGGCATGTTGAGTGTACGGCGATCGCTCTTGAGTATTTGGATAGAGATGATGCGGAGTTTGTAATTGATTTGCAAGGTGGTGGCTCTGATCTAATTTTTCCTCACCACTTCATGAGTGCACAGTTGATTAAAGCTGCGACTGGGCGGGATTTTGCAAGGTTCTTCATACATACTGGAATGGTTGGTTACGAGGGCGAGAAGATGAGCAAATCCAAGGGCAATTTAGTTTTTGTTTCTAAATTACTGGATCAAGGGGTCGAACCGATAGTGATTCGATGGGCTTTACTTAAAGATCACTATCAAGCAGATCGCGAGTGGACGGATGAGTTATTAAATAATGCA
>JACCEE011589415.1_pt1 | contig 56761 bp, 71 predicted proteins | sample 7449931 | NCBI WGS metagenome assembly JACCEE01 (sample SAMN15323457, study PRJNA562643) | freshwater metagenome | isolation source: river surface water | place: USA:Blue River Watershed | collected 2017-08-19 | reverse complement strand
GCCTTCCATTAACATTGCTACACTGTAGTACACAGAATCCACAGCGTCACCGAGATCGCTCCATAAGGATACAGCGAATCCCGCGAAATCCTCTAACCCGCCTACTACAGACTCACTGCCTTCCATTAACATTGCTACACTGTAGTACACAGAATCCACAGCGTCACCGAGATCGCTCCATAAGGATACAGCGAATCCCGCGAAATCCTCTAACCCGCCTACTACCGATACAAACCCTCCAAATACTACAGACGGATCTACCCCAAACCCGCCGATTGTAGCATTGAACAACTGCTGTGCCTCCACCAATCCAGTGGATAACACGTTCAGCATGTCATAAACTTCTTTCGTATCAAAAAGAGGTACGTCGGCGTTGCCTCCCATCGCTAATACCGCAAAAGCTTCCAGAACTGCGGCTGCTACACCGATAATAACCACCTCCACGTTACGAAATCCGTGTAGAATGGGAGACATGTAAGTTAATAGCCCTGTTGTCCAGTCAGACAACCGCGCGAACATTCCACCTAGTACCGACGATGAGTCCTCAACAGAAGCTACTAAGGGGCGGATGTGCGATTGGTACAATGTAGTAGTAACATCGCCTAGAGTCAAAAGTCCCTGTACAGCAATCATCGTCATGCGTACCAGTACTACCATACCGGTAGACATAAGTTCCAACCCATACACGGTTACGGCTCCGATAGCTTTCCCGATCTTATGAAAGACCATCGCTATATCCACTAACATCGCTTTCCCTGCTGCTACATCATCCCCCGCCAACATGGTGCTGAAACCACTAAAGGCGGATATTGTTGGAGATATAGCGGCGAGTACAGGTGTAAACAGCTCTGATAGAACCCTTCTTAATTCTACAGTGATCGTAACGATACTACGTAACGACTCCGCCATCCCCCTAAAAAGGAACTCCACCCCAACTTGCACCCCCTTAACGAACAGGGACACAAACGCCTGTATCATTCCCCATGTTGCAGATATATCGGATACCAGCCCTGTAGAATCTACTCCGGTGAACAGTGCTCGCAAAGGCAGGGTAACGTAACTAAATGCGGTACCAATCGCTTTTAAAGTGTCTAACAGTGTAACGAACGCTCCCGTCAAAAACTTAACAAGAGTCACCCCTGTCACGGTTAAATACCGTAACGCATCGTTCATACTGTCAAAAACTACCAGCCCAAACTCTTGTGAAATCGAAAGCAGTAGGCGGACGTCTCCTTCTAAGTTGTCGGCCATGATATTCGCCATAGTGTTTGTAACACCAGCGGCCTTATACATTTGCTTTTTATATTGGGATAACTGCGATTCAATTTTATTGCCAAATTTGTCAGTAACCTCCGATGCCCCGGATGCGAGTACTATCATAGCGGAAACCGCTTCCACCCCCGAGATCGCTTTAAACGCAGATATTGCATCGGTTTGTGACATTAAAGCGTCGGTAACGTCTAGCCCGTACCCTTTCAGTATCTCAAGAGCTTCAACATTACCATCATACGCTTGACTCAAGTAATTCATTGCCGTTGACAGTTTAACTACCTGTCCGGTACTTTTATTTACAATCTCACCATTATCATTCATTGCCGCCGCGAAATTAGCCTTTAACTGCGGCATCGTTTTCGCTGCGATATCTTTAATTATCTCACTAAAAGGTTTTAGTTTCCCGGTGGTATCCGTTGTACTGATGCCTAACTTGTCCATCGCTTGTGCAGCAGCGACTTCCTCCGCGCTTAGCCCGTGCGCTGCCATCACCGATGCCTGGGTATTTACATCCATCCCTTTCATAGCAGATATACCGGCTTTCACTGGAGCCGCCAATCGTAGCGCTATCATACGTAACGACGTACCTGCCTGAGAATCCTTAATACCGCTATTAGCCAAAACCCCCAAGGATGCTGCCAACTCCTCTACACTGTACCCGGCCGCTTTAAATACAGGTGCGGCGTATTTCATAGCCTCGAATAGTCCCGACACATCCGTGGTAGATGAACTCGCTGCCTGAGCTAACACGTCGACCACGCGACTTGTTTCACTAGCCTCAAGTCTGAATGCAGACATGACGTTCGATACGATATCCGTAGCGCGTCCTAAATCCATATCCCCCGCGGTCGCTAACTGTAGCGTAGACGTAAGCCCGGATAACATCTGATCAGTTTTCCACCCTGCTTGCCCGAAGTAGTACAGCGCTCGTGCAGCATCTTGAGCTGTCCACATTGTAGTGGCCCCTGCTTCTCGCGCGGCTTTAGTCAGTAATGCGAAGTCCCTGGCTTGTACCTCTGCAGTTTTATCGCTTAACGCTACAGCTTTAACCTTCGACATGGTGTAAGTGAAATCTCTGCCAAGGTCTACAACGTTCTTAACCGCTCCGGCCGCCCCCGATACAGCGGCTTCCGCCCCGGCAACACCCACCCCAACGGCTAAACCCGATTTAATACTATCCTTAGTACCGGGTTGCGCTTTGGCGGATTCCTTCTGTAAGTCGGTTATACGGGATTTTAAGGCATCCGCCTGTTGAGAGGCGGAAGAGAATGGTGCAGATAGATCCCTGGTCAGGAGGTCAGATGTCTTTTTACTTTCGATTTGAATATCGCGGAGCGCGATTGTGTGGGTATTACTAGAGGGTACGGCTGAGGGATTACTGTGCATGAAAGGAAGAGCGATGCTGGGAGTATCCTTAGTGCTATTACTGCTCCATGCTTTCACTGCTCCTACCTTCTCCGACGTTACCTGGCTGCTACTAGATACCACATCCACGTTACGACGTATCACTGGTAAAGCACGATTCTCGGCAGCTAAACTGGCCTGGACTTTAGACGCCTGGGTCAGCTCATTGATAAATGCCTTAGTTACCAGTGTGTTCTGTTTAACCTGCTCCCCGTAAGTCTTTCCTTGAGAAACTACTAAGTCTGTGTTCTTCTTCACAACAGAAGGGTCTAACCCTCGAAAAGAGACACCATCCATGGTGGATGCCGCCTGCTTTGCAACGGTTTGGAGTCGGTTTAGCCCCTGCGTAGTTGTATCCATAAGTGACTGCTGTTGCAACACACTATCGCGAATATTTTTAGCAAAGTCTAACAGAACAGAGTTCACGCGCTTAACTTTCTTCTCTACATTATCCACCTTCGCGTCTAGTTCGTTTAAATCTTCTAAAGATTCTGACAAATCGAGGTCGATGCCAATTTCAATTATGGAAGCCATGTTGTTCTCCTAAAGCTACTACTTCTAGATGCGGGAAAACAGAGAGGGGTGAAATACCACTCTCTGTTATCTACGATGTTTATTACGGTTCATTTCAGCGTCGCGTTTTGCCTGCTCAGCCTTATCTTTTTCAGCTCGCAACGTGAGCCAGACGTTATCTATTGAAGCGATAGAGTTGAGGTAATCTTTGAGATCGTCCTCTACTCCGTGCATCCCAGCGAGGAAAAATACTAATATATCCATCCACGTTAAAGGGTTGGCCCCGAACCCGTTGCTCCCCCTACGAGAAGCTATTTTATAGAAGTCCCCTAAGTAATAAGTCTGGTACTCAGACAACTCAGGTTTATCTCTTAATTCGGGGTAATCCCTCCAAATGCCGGTATTCTCATAGTACATCCGACGGTGCTCACGTCTCGATGCTTCAGACTCTCCCCAAGTATCCTGCCACCTAAGGAGAGCCTCTATTGAAGCTAGTCCATTGCGTCTAAGCCGCCAACAGAATACATTTCTTTGTTCTTCGCCAGTGTGTTGATTTCCATGTTAAACTCATCGCTTTCTTTTACCATGAGTTTCACATTCTCAGGCGAAAATTCCAATAAACTTTTACGGAATAACATATAAGGGATCAGTACGTAACCGTCTGGAACAGGGTCCCCTGTAGATTCATAGACTTCGGTCGCTAAGGGCTTGACTTCTGCCAACGCGGGATGCTCTAAGCTGTCCTTACGAATCAACGTTTTCCAGCCCGTAACCAAATCGGGCATTAAATCTACTGAGATATTTTCCTGGATGTTATCAGGTAAGTCTTCTGCACGCTCAACGCCGTGTGCTTTCATTCGTTTCTTCCACGCATTTTGCGCGTGACGAGTAAATCGTTTAGAGTGAGCCGGTTTAACTCTTAATTCCCACTTACCGCGGAGGGCTTGTTGCCAAACCCCTTGTTCTTTGGTTTTATCAATCGCCAAATTACTTACGTCAAAACCGATTGCGCCCACATCACTTAAATTGATAGCCATAGCTGTGCTCCATATATAGGAAAGAAAAGGTTGTAATACCGTTATCAGGGGCGTAAAAAGACTCAGCACCGTAAATACGCCCCTTTTTACTTTTTATACAAGTGTACCAGGGAAATAGTCTACTTGCATTACGTAGGCCTGACCTACGTCGTCGATAAAGTCGTACACTTTACAGGTGCCGAATTTAGCTTCCATCGCGGTATCATTACTACCGGAGGTTAAATCCCAGCCTCCAAGCAATACTTGGGGGAAAGAGATTATGTACATGTTACCCAAACTATCAATCAACCGTAGGTCGTATTTAGTAGGGGTTTTATGTGATTCTTCAAAACGCTGGAGGAGTGCATTACTGGTAAAGTATTGAGTAATACTCAACTCCGGTTTAAAAGTGTTACGTGCCTTGCCGCCATCATAGTAACTGTTAAGCACCTGCATCTGCGCTAACAATCCGGAGATGTTAACACTAAACTCCTTGGTCTCGGTATGCCCGTCTACCAATAAATTAGCCTGATCCGCAGAATACAACTCCACCCCTTCCGCAGTCACCAAGGGAGGTAACGAGTCAGAAGGTAACAGTGTAACCCCGGTAATGGGGGTTTTGCTGCGTCCTAACGTATTAGTGGCATCGGTGATGGGCTTTGTGGAAACGGAATGCCCGTTGCCGGCAAACCCCCAGCTACCTGTAACCAGTGCGTTTGGCGCTAACGTAATAGAGAACGCATCTGTGCACATACCGTGGTATGCTTGATAAGCATCAACAAACCGACGAGAGTCAATCATTGTTACAGACCAATTCTTACCACCATTCCGCGCCATCCGGCCCATAGCGATCTTGCAAGATTCTCCGGTTTTCGCTACTAGCGTTTCTTCAACGGTAATAGTTGCGGGAGTGCTGCCAAGGCCCAAGGCTTTAACGCGACACACTTTGTTATTCGCTAAGGTTGTAAATCCGCTAATACGAATGTACTGCCCCACTTTTAAAGATGCCAATAACCCAAAGCCGGCACCAGCATCTTCCAATACAGATGCTCCTGCTACGATTTTAACATCTACAGCACCGGTCGCAGTAATAGCACTAGGAGACCACGCAGTATCTACACTACCGCCAGCGGTGGCAGGCTCAGCGCCTAAAGCACACGCAATCTGGTCAAGAAACTGCGGGCTGGCCGAGAACTCAAAGTTAACCGTGCCATCGCACTTACGTGCGGTAAGTGCGGGACGTCCTGGTACCCCGCGACCGGTGATCTGGCCGCTATCGGAGTAAGTTTGGTCAGTTTTAGGGCCTTCACCCGTGTACCGTAATTGACGGTACGGTACGTCGCATGGAGGGGTTCCATATACAGTCTCAAAAGCGTAGTGCAATTCGACTTGCGAAGCGTTAATATTTTTGTCTAGTGACATAAGTGTACTCCTTTATTTTTCAGATTACAGTTTAGCATACGAGGTATATAAGGGCAAAGGCGGACTTGAGTGCCGCGAAGCCGCCCTAATACCCTACGACGACCCCCGGTATAACGAAGATTTATCCCCCAAAATGGTTCTTAGGGGAGGGGCCAGACTATTCAAAGAGGGCAGTTCTGCGTTACGTATATACGTAAACGGAGTTTCAACCGTTACTTTTACTTGGTTACCGTCCTCCTTTTTATCGTACAACTGTGCAGGGCGTACCCAGAGGTTGGGAACGACCCAATGAGCAGGCCCAAAACAGGTATCAATAACGGAAACGAACTGCAACGGAACTCGAGGGTCTTTACCGGTATAGTGAAGGTCAAAACGAACGACTCCTACTGCCTTAGTATGCGCAGTAGACCCCAGCTTGTACGGGACTCCTCCCTGAGAAGGTACACCCGCGGAGGTGTTACCTCCTACGTGTACATACATCCCTACCCAAGGCTCATCGGGTTTAGGGGCAGGTGACAGGGGAACTCCCTGATAGGAAGTCCTGTACTCCGGGTTAAGTACTTCTACGTAACGAGAGGTCCACAAACGAACCACTTCCTCCGACGTGTATACTATGGGATCCATATGGTATCCTCCTGCACACAGTCTAACGCTATTGTACTGATAACACCTGGAAAATACTGTCGAACTTGTTTGATAACATATTGGGTATCAGGTAGGTAGACTACAAAACGATTATCCCCGCTAGGGTCTACCTTAACTAAAGCACCTTGTGACACCGCTAAACCATCCCCGGAAAGATGGTTTATTGCTACGCCAGTATCTCCCAGACGCAATGACAGTAAGTTCTCCCACATTAGCAATGGGGTACAGCTAGTTACCTTTGGAGCATTCTTCCACGTCAATAACCGGTGGGTCAAATCAAACGAAATAGCCCCTACGTTCCTCACCAGGACTTTCCTGGAATGTTCCCCGAGCCCCAGGGCATCCTTTAAAGAGAAGTACTCCCTCGATGAGTAAGAAGTGACTATCCCGCTCGTCATTGTAACTGTTACGTCTATATGCGGCTGTAGAGTCAAGGGATCCACAGAATCCCCCGCCATACTTGAGAAAGATAATACCCCTATCGGACGCACCGTAGATGCCACATTATCCCACAAGAGACGCTCTGCGCCAGCCAGTACGTCTTTCATTTCCGTAACACGCTCAACACAAACTCAATACACATACGAACAGCGTACTCCCCGTACTCACTTACGTACGAGATTGCCTGCTCTTCCACCCACTTCCGACGTTCCAAGGGAGTCTTGTTCTCCAGTTCAGAAGCCTCTTTTACCAGCCTAGACAGTAATTCATAAAACTTATCACCGTAAACAGTACGAATGTAATTAATCACCACATCCTCTTTTGTGGCTATGTTCATTAGGAACTTGAGTACTACCCAGAGTAATTGCATTGAAGGCCTCCAAACTTAACTACAAAAACGTAACAACTAGCCCGCGGTAGAGACGCGGAGCACTCCGGTGAACCGCATATCAGGAACAGCAGCCACTTCCACGGCTACTTTAGATAAAGACAACGCCCGCATCCGTATAATCGGAGCGGTAGTAGTCCCCTCATAACTCTCTACAGTCACTTGTACTGCTTTGGTGTTCAACCAATGCTCGAGTTCAGTTATGTAGCGGTTAGCAGACGGTTTGTGTGTCCAGGAATCTACTGTAACAGAAAACTCCTTAAACGCCAAAGGACTGGTTACGACTTCATTATCGACAGGAATCTCCTGGACCTCCACATTGGCGGAGGTTATACCCTCGGCGGTCTCTACCGCGACAACCTCCGCAGCGCTATCCGCAGGAGTCTTATTCTCCCAAGGAGGGGGTTCCGTAGTGAATCCCAGTTCAACATACTCGCTAAGAGTCGAAGGGGTTATCAATACACACAATCCGTCCGGTTTACGGTATACTTTACAATAGTCCATCACAACCCCTACTCCCCTAAAGGCGGCTTAACGTTTGCGGGGTTTTCGGTGGTCCAGCCTAACGACGTGAACAGACTAACCCAGTCTAACGGAACCATGCCGTGTAATCCGTCTTCGGTTCTCCACATGTCTACGAGTTGCATACTATTACTCCTTAACGATTGTGGAAGGTGGTGTAGTTACCACTATAGGGGCAACTGAAACATCCGGGGCGGGTGACCCTAGTTGAACGGCTGGACCTTGAGAAGTCCGGCCCCCCTTTCTAGCTGGAGCCGCTAAAGGCTCTGTAACATCCGTATTAGCGGATTTCACTCCGAAGGTGTTAACGTCAGGACCTTCGATCGGTATTTCCCCTATCACACCGTAACGTGTACGAGCTACTTCGACCAACTCTTTTGCAGACCCTACCTGGATCATCGCTACAATAGAGTACTCGGGGTAAGTTGTGGTCAATAGTGGTACTGCTTCGGTAGCACGCGATGCAAACCCCACCACGCGCTCCCCTTGTGTAAGAGCGTGTTTCAGTACCGTTAACAACAACACACTATTATCTGTATTATTTTTCATAGATATCCTCTACCCCCTCCTCAGAGAGGGGGAAATATGTTAAACCATGATGTTGTCAGTTAAGTTCTTCCGGCATAAAAGTACCATACGGGCCGGATCCACTGGACCTACCGCATACAGCCCGTCCAATTTAACTTGTTTAGCACCGTACCCAGTCATTTCTTCCTTATAACTGATAGTAGATCGGATGGTCAGATTAGTTACATCGTCAGTTAAAGAGAACTGTTGGATACCCAAATCGTTACCTTCGATTGGTAATTCGCAAGGAATGATACCAAACGCTTTGGGGGTAAATGCAATAGTAGCGTAATACGGGTCAAATCTGAAAGCGGCTGGTAACGGATCGAACTTAACCGCTACACCAGGAAGAACCGCAGCAGGAAGTGGAGGGAAGAACGAAATCATGGTAGAGGCAGCAGTAGTAACAGGGGCGCCAGTGGCTACGAACCTGAAAGGCATACCGCCGATACTAAATACATCCCCTTGTTTAATCGTAAGGCCAGCGGTCAACCCGCTTACGGTGATCATAGTAGCACCAGCCGCTCCTGCCGCCCCTGTAACCCCCACGTACGGGGTAGCTCCGAGGGATATTGTTCCAGGAGAAATAACAGCGTATGCGTTATTAACAGGAACAGGGTTAACCCCTAACAACGACGTTAACTCCCCTGTTTGTAACATGGTAGTAGAAGCGCCGCCTGTCTGCGTAGGAGTTACGTAAGTCTGTGTAGATAATACTGCCGCCTCCTCTTCCAAATCCATGATAAAGGCAATAGGTTCGTTCTGTGGAACGTTGTTTTTACGTAAGGCCATCCGGATTCCCATGAAAGTTTTCAAAGCATCCGTCCTGCTAGGGCTGATACGTGACGTAGCATACGAGAAATAAGGAATGAAGTAACTATCCAACTGCTCCAACACCGCTGTCGCAGCAGGCAGCACGTGGTCATTAATCAACCCAGCAGAACCCCCCGCGAGCGCGGCTTGGAAATCAGATGCGTGCATACGCGCAATAGCATAAGCATTGGCGGTAAGCTGGCGGCTAGTGGGTAAAATCTGCTGAGAACTTGCCATGGGGTTCTGGCTGGCCGTGATGATACCTGGGACGGTAATGTTTTGCGCTGTACCTATGGGTACACCTGTTTGCTTGTACCCCCAGTGAGCGTAACGGGCAATTCCGCGTAAGTTGGACAACTGTGCTAGAGTTTCAATAGTGAAATACTCTGCGTTATATTTCGTAGTAGTTGGGGCTGCCATAAAAGGCTCCTTTTAAAATGTCGGTTAAATTCACTGTGTGTTTGTAAAGGTTATACCGGGCATCTCACCAAGGCTACCTTCTTATCAATTACCCCTACCCGTCATAAACGGGTAGTTACTGCATACTTTTCTTACAGACTTAATCCCTAAAGTCAAGGCGCACGCCGTTTTTCCTGTGCTCAAGTGCCTGTTGAGGATTGGCGCGGACAGCATCACGAGTCGTACGTAACACGTTATCGGATGGACGTAACGATCCTATCACGGCGTTTCCGCCCATTTTATGTGAACCCATAACGGAGATTCCAGATGTCGGAGCGCTTCCTAAACCAGGCTCCGCCGCGGGTACCATGAAGAAGTACGGATACTTGTTAAGATAATCCTTTTCAAGTAACTCCGAAATTGTTTTTGGGTTCCCCATACCATTTACGTCATAAGGGACATCAGAGCCTTCAGGTGGATTGACATAAATAGTAATTTTGCCATTCTCCCCAACTTCCCAGTAGGTATCCTGTGATAAGGCGTTCAGCAAATGTCGTTCCGCTCCAGGAACTACCGCTACCCCACCAGGTAACGCTCCTAACACCTGTCTATATTGTTGGTCTACAGTGTTCTGAATCCACTTATTCCGGTAGTCTTCTTTTTCCTTAGTCAGAAGCTCTACTTGTGCGGTCAATGTCCTTTTTTCTTTGTTAAAATCCCTTTCTTTATCAGAGAGTGCTAATTTGATACGTTGATCGATTGCTTCAGGGGTCACCCCTTCTTCAACGAACTTGCTACCGTGAGTAGCTTTAATATACCCATCTAACATCTCCGGCTGTGATAGTGCCGAATCTAAGTCCGCCTCACTTAATTGGTTTCCATAAGCATGCAAGGCTACCTGCTGCCATTTCCGGACCTGTTCTTTGTAGTTCCTAACATTAGTACGTTCAGCAGCTAAAGCAGTCTTTAACGGCTTAGCGTGCTTAAAGATATATCCACCGCTACCGTCCGGTTCGTACTGGACCTCTAACTCGGCAGGGACCTCTTCTAATGATGTTACGCGCAAAGGTAGTGTTGGGCGATTTACAGGGGCATCTCCTGGGACTGCATCCGCGGGAGAACTATCGATACTTAAAGACATAAGGTAAAACCCTCTCGGTTCTTGTTTAAAAATAAAAGAAGTTCCTAACTTCCGTAAGACTTGATTGTAGCAGAAGCTACTATCTGCAGCAACGTAATCTACTTACTCGCGTAAAAAGAGTATTTTACCAAAATAAAAAGGGCCCTGAGGCCCTTTTTTGCATCAAACAGTCGTGCAACAAGGCACAACAGCGCCAAAAATTACGCTAAAACAGCCTCTAGGGTGTTTAACATAGGGGTATTAGCCAAACACAGCCCGTCAGAGGGGTACCCTCTTGTAGACCCATAATACAACCCGTACGTGCCGCGGTACTCGAACAAGTATAATGCGATATTATTAGTAGCGCACCAATCAATAATATCAGTTAACAGCTCCTGAGCCCCCCAACCCTGATACATTTTAGTAGAAATCCCGAACTCCCCGATACAGCCTAACACGTTTCGAGTGGTGAGATACCCTAGTAACCCATCGGAGGCCGATTCCATACCGTTATCGATGATAGAAGTTAAACCGTCCTTATTAAACACGACAGTGTCATCTGGGTACTTCGCATCGTACACCACGCCCCCTACTTGAACATCAGCCAGGACCGTACCACTTCCTAGATACACAAGGGCGTCTACCCTGTACGTTTTTGCAGGGTCTACCATATATCTACGACGTGACGAGTACACCCCACGGAACACCCCGGCAGAACCGCTTACAATACGTAAAGACGTTTTCCCGCTTTCGACGTTGGTGGTGCCCGTAGTAACTGTACAAGTCCCTATCTTAGGCCACGAACCTGACGAGTAGAAGTTGGGGTTAGGGTCAAGCGCACCGGCGTTAAACCCGTACGTAGTGGAGTTTTCCCACATCAAGTGATCCCACGTATTGGCGGGGGTTTTTTCAATCATAAAATGGTCAAGCTGTTGAGAGTCTTCAAAAACTTTTACCCTCTCCACGTAAACCCCCCCTGACGCGTTACGAGTCAGGATAGCTGGGCAGAACGCTACAGTGTTGGGTCCCATAGCGGGCAGCGTGAAGCTAACCCAGTACCACCCGCCTGACCCCTCGGCAACAGATGACGTCTGGCCCACCCTATTCACCCCAGTTGTCATAGAACTTGGGTACAAGGGTACCTTCTTAACGGTTTCAGGATAATGCAGCCCCGTAAAATCGTTAGTCTTTTCGGTGATCAAGCTTTCGGCGTACAAATAAGGGTAGGAATGAGAATCCGCTATGATGTCGTCTGAGTTCGCAGGGATATCATAGGCAGTATCATCCCCAAAATTAGATTCAAAGTGAATGAAATGGTTAGGGTCTACTGCACGGATAGCTGCGCGAACTTCCATCAAATATGCCACGAGCTGACTGGTATTAGCACAGCAGGGCTCGTTAATCAAATCGTACCCAATCACGTAAGGCTCATCTTTGTACCTGGTAGCGATCTCAACCCACAACGCTTTCAACCTGTTGCGGTAGACGGGGTCGGTTCCCCAGAACGGACCGCTGTACCCATAAGACTGATACCCCGCCTGGGGGGCGTGCATATCCAATAGTACACACATGCCGTAGCTACGAGCTCGAGCGATTACCGTGTTCAGCCACGCAAATCCGGTTTCGTCCCACACTCCGGGAGTAGCATCGTTCTCAAACAAGCGGTACCACAACATCAACCGAACACTGTTAAAACCAAGTCCTCTCAAATGAGCGAACACTACATCCCAATCCCATAGGCGCAGATTATACACCTGGGTAGGATCCGACATCCCCTCGTAGTACGCATTCAGATTCATTCCCATTTCTAAGAAGGGTTTACCGGTTGTACCGATCTCCTTATGGTCCCCTACCCGTTTAACAAAATGGGGAATAGGTGTGGGCACATAGCTCGTCAAAGGCCCTTCGACCGAAGCCTTTTCTACGTACATATTGATTGCTGACGGTGCTCCATTGACGAAAAAGTAAAAAGTACCGCTACCACAGCCCGCAGTGGCTTTCCACGTAAAGCTGACGTACCGCCAATCAGATCCAACAGTCTCGGCCTTTAATGCCCCGTCCGGGATATACGACGTTGCGCCATTGATGATTTTTACCCCTATAGTCACATTAACAGGAGTGGCAGACGATGTTTTTACACGCATTCTGAAGGTGTAGGTTACTCCGTTTACAGGACATATAACGGTCTGTATACCTTGCGCGGAAGCTGTACGATTAGTAATCTGTAAACCCCCGCCGGGTAAAACACTGATCGCATGAGTAGCAGGAACCCCGAATAACCCCCACCCTGTGGTAGTGGTAGGAGCGTCGCCGTTCGTTACCAGCTCAGGGATTATGTCGGTGGGTAGTATCACAGACGGATACCCGCCCCCTTTTCGACTGTCAATGTAGGTATCCATTGCCGTTGCAATAGCATTTATGTTAGTAATAGGTGTAGGTAACGTGTGCATGTTGTGACCTCTTAGTCTGAGATTAATATAGATTGTATATGCGTATGGTACTCAGTAGTAAGTTCTTGCAGGTCTAACCTGGAAACCCCAGGAAATATCCGGGACAAGACATCTGGCTGCCGTACCAGTACACGGTCCTGCTGTGTATGCGGCTCCACATCCATCCACCCTATTAGCAACGATAAGTGTCGAAACACCTCAACGTTCTTCCTGATCGGTGCAGATAACAACACCCAATGGTATTCCTGCTCCGAATCATTACAGGGGATAGACTTTTTATACACAGCAGATTCTATAATCTTACAGTAAAGTCGCATTAATCGCAACAAGGTATTTCCCATATACACCGCCCCACAGGAAGGGCAATCCACTACGGCCCTTGGGGGGTTAGCACGGGTAGTGCCGGGCACTAAAAACGTGGATCCACACTCCACACAACAACCGGTGGCCACTAAATCCTTTAAAGCTGTAAGCGTTCCGCTATTGTAACTGCCCTTTAACGAGCGGAGAGCCGCGTCGTCAGCGTGCCTTCTACACTCCCCGCATACCCATAGGTTTGTACGGTTTTTATGGGTACTAAGAGGAGTGCGGTGTAACACCCACTGATCCCCCTTCCCACAAACCCCACACTTTTGCCCTATGTGGGGAGGGACCTCTGCCATCGTTAAAACAGTGTAAGGAACCTTACACATAGGAAAACCTCCCCTGAGAGGATGAGGACGACCCTTTCAACGGAGCAACAAGACCCCGGGCTCTTTCGGTTAGCTGTGATGCCAAACGAACTGTAGGTGAGGACCCAGGGCTCAGCGTTACCTTAAACAACCCATCTATACCCACCTCCTTCGCTACTGTAGGCTCCGCCTGAACTAACAACATAGCTCCAGTCATTAGGATTGACGCCTGCTTAAGCTGTACGGGCACTCCGGGGGTAGTAGTGAGCGGGTGTGTTAAATATATACTGTCTGTCCGGTATAGAGGGTGATCCCCCATATAAGCACGTAAATCCATATGAGCACGCAGCATACAGTTGACCAGGGTACCGATATAATCCAGGTCGGGGGGTAACAAAGGCTGCAACTGCTCTAACACCTCATTGGGGGAGACGTAGGTGTTCGCCCCTGCCACACCGGCACCAGTCTCTACCACCACGCCATCTACAGCATTAAAGTTATCCATGTGTTACTACTCCAGCCTTAGTCTCCACACTCTCTATAAAACCGCTTACTGATGACACAACAGGAGATACTGCTAAACTATCAGAGGTCTTTTCTGTTGTAGCGGTACCCGCCCCACTATCTTTGGAGACTACTCTGATAGTTGGAAGATTATCATCTACTATCCCTAATAAAGCAGCTATCTGTCTTACCATGTGGTTCAGCGCCTTCTCTAAAGCCGGTGCCAGCGCCACATTGAAGTAAGTAGTATCGGCGTTAGCTAATACCTGTGAAGTCGCGGTACTGTCAGATTTCCCGCCCGCTTGACCAGAAAACGTCTGCCCCGCAATACTTTCCGACCATTTAACCAGACGATTGATATAGTTAGCCCCTATCTCAGCGGAAGTCCCTGACAATTCAACAAACCGTAAGTCTGCCCCCGGAAGATGAGTGGTGATCAAGGGGATCCCCGGGCCATCTACTATAACGTCTTTAGGCCTTTCCGCATCAGACAACCCACACCCAAACAGGAGCGGGACCTGTGATATGTCAACGTAATAACCATTCGTAGCCTCTGAATTTAATAGCCCCATCTGTATCAGTGCTAGTTCCCAGTAAGGAGGACGCCCGATCATACCGCTACTATCAAATGCATCGGTACAAAAACTACCAGCTAAAACCCCCAAAGACCGGCATTGGGTATATGCGGGTACCTGTTTAACCTCAACAAACGTTGGCCGAGACCCTCTGTTCGGGTTATCGTTAGCGTCTCTTCCTGTAACCTGTCGCAGCAGAACGTTATGTCGATCCGTGTAGATGTACACTTCTGTTACGGTGAGCAATCGTTCCCCTAACTCCTCGTTATCAGGGTCCAGGTATGTACTGTACTCCACACAAACCTTTAACCGGCGAATCGGAGGAACCTCGCTTCCAACCATCGCGGCACCTGTAGTAACCTCCGTGATAGTGCACGGGTCCAGTATACGGATGTAGGGGCGTAAGTTTAATGCTTTTTTCACCGCTAACGATACATACCTGTCCCCTCCAGATACCGGAGTGTACCCCTCGGTACCGGTTAACTCATAATCAGGGTAATCGATCATCCACGGAGCAGACCCCCACTTAAAGTACGATTTTAGTAAGTCCTTAAAAAATGCAGAGAACGTATCATCTGGTGAGCGGGGATGGTCTAACACTTGAGAGAACCCGTTATGTTTACCCACTAACTCAGTGTAATCCACGTCAAAGGTTCTAAGAAACCTCCCCACACTAGGGTCCACTGTTTCAGAAAATACTGGATGGGGCAGCGCCCTCACTGCGCGGGCAGCAAAGGTAGCATCACTCTCTTTAGGGGTAAGGGGGCGTAGCCATTGACGACTGCCCCCCTGTGCAGCGGTGATTGTCTCGGCCAGATCATGTGCTGCACTAATTATCTGGTAAACCTTGTGCGCCTTCTCGCACACCGGAGACTTACTTTGTAAGTACTCCTCACTGTAAGTCACCGCCTGGTGAGAAACGGTCAGTTCTGTAGAATCTGTCGAAGGGGTCACTGTTTGCATACGTAATCCTTAATAGGGAAGTAACTGGCGCGCGTCTTGTCCTTGTCCAGAAGATGCTCTTTCTGCACAAAACATCGCGTCAACGTAATGAGAACTTATATCATGGGTGGGGCGGTCTGCGAAAACCTGTTTCTCTGCATCGTACGCCCGTCTATAGTTAGACAAGGCTTTCAGCAAGTCGATAACCCCTACACTGTCTGGCGAACCTCGCTTAACCTCGAATCTCCAGTTAGGTAACGCTATCCGCAACATATTAATGTCGTCAATCTTCGCATTAACTCTAGGTATACGGATAACACGAAGATCGCGTATGTAAATTCTACCTCCTCCCACCAGAGACACTTCCCACTTACGCATCTCTGACAGGCGAGTCTCCCCGCTCTGCAACATCAGTTCAGTCCGTTTTATATCGTGAGGAAATGCTAATACAGTAAAAGGGGTAAATCCGTATTTGGATTTTTCAATGTAGGTAATGTAATGGCGAAAGTCGTGCGTATGGTTGGCGTACACGTGTATGACATGACGATGGCTCCCGTTCAACTGAAAGAATATCAGTACCATCAAATCTCCCCTACCCAAATCCCACGCTATCCATACAGGCAAGGTAGGGTCATATAAAGACTCAACCACCCTTCCATCAGCATAGGCAGTTGCCATTTCGTTAGAGTAGAAGGCTCCCTCAGCCGATGCCCGAAACGCTTCTTCCGGTACGGAAGGGTGTTCTCTCCAAAGCTCCGCGGGGGCCTCCACACGCGATTTCAGGGTATACCATGATTTTTGGGCAGACGTCAGTTGCACCCTCTGCTCAGTCTCTAACCGTTTAAAGTAGTCATTCTCTTTATCTGTTAACTGAATGGGGGATGCTACGTTCTTCTTATCCCAGTACCAAGGAAGAAAAAAGAATTTAAACTGAGTTGGATCAAGCGCCCTGCCCTCCGCTTTAGCCTTATCGCACTCCTCCTTGACCTTCATGGTACGAGTGTAAAAATCAGTCATTCCATACGCAGTAGATTCTACGGTTAGAAAAGACTTGCGGTGCATGGAATTAAATACTCCGGTAACGATCTCACTGGCTTTAATGGGGTCATACCAGTACACATAACCGAGCTCCGTGACCACTGCGGCTTGAGGGGTACCTCCTCGGGACGATGTGGTCACCCGTACCTGAGATCCGTTATTCAACTCTAAAGCGGCCACATTCTTTACAGTAGACCACCTTTCATCGAGAATAGGCGGAGGAAGGTGTTGAAAAGGAAACGATATCTTTGTACGAAACATCTCCTGAACTTCCCGGATACTGTGCGCTACCACAACCGCATTCTTATGAGAGTTAAAGAGTACAAAGTCGAGTAGTATCTGGAGGTTAAGCGTGGTTATCCCGTGCTGCCTGGACTTGGTGATCCAGTTACGGGTGTGTAGGTTGTCGATAATGTACTGCTGAGCAAAGTTAGGAACAAACCGACGTAGGTTGCCATCTTGATCGATAACTTTGTATAGATGTGAGAGACGCCACTTGTAGCTGCACATGTTCTTACGCAAATCCACAGCGTCTATCTTGTCTGTCGTTTCTACTGCCTTATCTAAGCGTACTAAATGTGATACAGCATCCGGAAGGGCTCCTACGCACACTGTTAAAAGGTCTTCATATAAATCAGTATAAAGCGGAGGAATGTGTACCTGTAACTCGGAAGCGAACATATCGATACACGCGTCCGACTCCAGCCAAAAGACAGCGGCATCCCTACCATAACTGTAATGCTCTGCCAGGGCACACCGCAATACGGAATCCCATACGTCTCGTCCGAGCCTTTCTGCCAACGAAACTTCCACCGGAATCTGGCTATCCTTTATAACGTGACGACACCTCCCTTCGAGGTCAGCATTAACTATCACTGTCCACCTCTACACCATCGTCGGTACCCTGTAAGACACCGCTGATTAAGCTGGACTCCGACGAATTATTGATATGGTCTAACAGCTCCTGCATAGCCCCCTTTCGACCTACTTGAGTCTGGGCGGTGAGTGCTCGCTGAGGAAGCGCCTGAACGCGAGCACGAATTTCAGCGGCACGCAGTACGATTTTTAGGTACTCGGGGTCCGGCTCCTGGCCATACCGTTCCCATGCGGTTACTGTAATAAGGTCATGTACCGCCACCTCTCTACCAATCGCAGCATCTAAACTCGTCGCGGCAATCTTTTGCCATCGCTGCTTTACTTTCGCCAGCGCGGTCGCAACCGTTCTATGGGGTATATCTAACTCAGAGGCGATAGCATCCTGGGTGTAACCAAGCGTAAACATCTCTAATATACGAGTAGTTACAGGTTCGTACTTCTCAGGAGAAGCCCCTACAGTGTCTGCTATGTACTGGGTAGGTGCTAACATATGCCTAAACCACCAGAGTCATAACAATACTGTGTACGATATCGATACGCGAAGCATACTCTCCCGTTACGGTAATACTGGCTCCACTGTCATCTGTTATCACTACCTTGTCAGAAACGTCCACTATGAGGCTCCCTGAACCATCTACCTTGTCGTGCAAAAGTTTCCTCCACTCCCCAACCCCTAAAGGCAAGTCGTGGACACCTTCTACCACAGCAGAACACCCAGATGTTCCTTTACAACTCCATACTACATTTATCATAACATACCTTTATCTACGTTTTACGCTATTATAACATGCAGGATACGGTTACACAAGGGGGTACCGCGAGAGGACTTGACAAAACAAAAAACCTCGCCGTAGCGAGGTTTCTTTTATTTGAGAGTGCAGTTAATGGCGTTGTGTTCATTCACCCGAAATTGCTGTCGTTTTGTACAAGCGTCTATCAACTGATTCGGGTTAATCCAAGTCTTGAACGGCTGTAACGGGGGTGCGGCAAAGTACGCGAGAGCCCCTCCAAAAGCTAACACTGCCAAGATTCCCAGTATTATCCCAATAAAATTGTCATTACCCATGTGAAAGTCCCTCTACACCGCAACCGGTGCTATTATTGTAGGGTACGGATCGTACCCAGATAAATGAAAATCGGAAAAGCTTAAACCTGTTAAGACACCCACCCGCGGGACACCCTGACTAGGCTGAAGATCAACCTTTAACGCTGGAAGGCCCCGCGGCTCCCTACTCAACTGTTCTAACGCAGCATCTACATGATTCTCGTATAAGTGACAATCCGCACTATTCCACACCAACGTCCCAGGGGTATACCCACAAACTGTCGCCAGGACCGTTAGGAGCGCAGCATAGGATGCTATGTTAAACGGTACCCCAAGAAAGAAATCCGCAGACCGCTGAGTAACCACCATTGACAAAACCTTACCCTGACCTTCTCCTGGAGTTACCACGCATTGATACATCAGATGGCACGGGGCTAACTGCATATCGTCTAACTCCCCTACATTCCACGCCGATACAATATGGCGACGACTAAAGGGATCCACAGTCAAATCCGTTAAAAGACGTTGCACCTGGTCCACCCCTCCAAAGTTTCGCCACTGTTTACCGTATACAGGACCTAAATCCCCGTTAGAATCTGCCCATTCGTCCCAGATATGCACCCCTCTGCTCTGTAAGGGTCTTATGTTGGTCTCTCCACGTAAAAACCACAGCAATTCTTCTATCACCCCCTTAAAGAATACTTTCTTAGTGGTTAATAAAGGGAACCCCTTCGACATATCATGCCGTAAGGTGACCCCTACAAGTGTAGTGGTTCTCACACCCGGACGGGTGTTTTTCCATTTAGGGGACTGTAATAGTTCCCGAAGCACATCTAAATACTCACGCACGAGAACCCCCAACTGCCGCCAGCTCTTGCGCAACATCACGATCAACCGCATCAGCCGTACGGAAGTACTTATCAGGGTACCGTCGCTCTAGTTTCCGCACATTAGCTAGTTGCACTTCCTTGACACTTATCCCTGCCCCTTGTAAAAGGTCAGACTTATACAGCCCCGCACGATACCACTCCAAGTCACCCAGCTCTTCTACCAGGCGAACCCTGGACTCTTCTGACAGCGTAGAGACGTTCTCCTTACTGATCTGAACCAGCAACTCAATTAACTCTACCCCCTCTGTCACAACCCCTATAGCGTGGTGGAGGACATCTGCTACTGATTTAGGGTCCCATTCGCCTGGAACCCAATCAACCCCCACCCCCTGTTTGCTAAGCGCACCGTAGTACAGCCTTTTCTTGATACGATCTAGCTCCGTCCCTGCATTAAAAGTACCTCTTAACACATCGTCCAGTTCTATCTGGGCTACACCGGTGGAACTGCCCAAATGGAACTGTGTAGACAGTGTACGCATGGCAGCGTCGAAATAGTCTGCCTCAGTAATGTTATCTAACACGTTAAACTCCGTTAATGTTACTAATGTTTACGTTTACCCTGCGACCGAGTCGCTGGTTTACCTTTCTTCTGTAAAGGAGGCGCGGCCTTAACTGCCGACGACTGTTTTACGGAGGTTACACTCTTGTATGCAGGGGCCTTGCCGGCATAAGGATCTCCGTTATACTCCGGATACAGGTACTTAGTATCTATAGGAGTCTCCCCTAAATCCGCTACCAACCCCCGTATAACCTGTTGGGTATGGGTAGAGACTACCACCATGTTCCGTGTACAGCGACTATCAATGCGCCTGGTACGCAAAATCTCCTTAACCATTTCACCCATCTTGGTCCACACTGGAGCGTCGGTCACAGAGGCTGTTCGCTGGTTAACCGTTGTAAAACGTCTCCCCTTTAAAGCCCGTAGGAGGGCGAACCACACATCGTTTACTTCCCACGGGGGCAAGAACCGCTCTCGTGAAGCAGCCCCCTTGCCGACGGGTCTACTAGCGTTCAAAGCCGTCCATAAATGGGCAAACTCATCCGACTTATGATACAACGTAACCTGACGGGTACTTGATACTGTTGACAGCGCAATAACAGCACCAGCCAGAACACCCCATAACGGGGAGTCAATAGCCATAGTTTCCACAAAACTTACAGTCTTCCCGCCTACCCGTATAGTTACGGCATACACTATAGTAGGGTCTTCTACCAAATGTCCCGGTACACGCTGACTATCCACATATATCCGCAACCACTGGTCGGGGGTAGGGGCTATTACAGTAGCCTGCCCCTTGTGCGGCACTTTCGGTACCGCTCGCTGTGGCGGGGAAGAAGCAGAGGCGCCCCCTTTTGAGGTACGTTGCGCCGATCCCTTACGACTCACGCCTCCTCCTTAGCTCCCAAAAACGTAAAGGTACTTCCCATATCGCGGGATTCGTAGTACGCATACGTACCCTTATCAGTACCAGAAAACTCTGTACAATCCACAGCATCAGAAAAGGCTGCTAATTTGTCGATTATAGTACGAACCTCAGGGTGGCGGTCCCTACTGAGCTTACAGTCCTCCGGGGAACGTTTCATGTGCACGAAAACCGTGTGCCAGGAGTTACTCCCAGACAGCCATTTTCGACGATAATGCTTACGGGTATGGTGGTCATCGGCTACAACGACACGATGACCAGCGCCAAACAAAGCGTGTGCCATCACGGATTCTAAGTAGTCAATGCTCACCTCTGTCACAAGTGTACTCCCCAACAACCCGCGTAAAACCCCTCTACTAATAACAGGGGCGGACAACCGTTTCGCTAAAGGGGATTTTCCAGAACCAGGCAGTCCTATCAACACTACCATGATAGGGAGATCGTGACGAGCCGCCTCATCGCGTAACACAGCAGAAATGTCCATTACCCCTCCTTACTGGGTGACACTGTAAAAGATGCTGTGTACTGCAATGAAGGCTCGGGCCATGTCTCATCAGGGTACTTAGCACGCACCTCTTCCATAAAGCCAGTCACTTTCCGAAGGACCTCCAGTGTACCCACCAGACGCTGTCTACACTGAACGTCATTTGCATCGGTGGCTAAATTGCACAAAGAAGTAACCTTATCTAGGGCAACTTTCCACTTAGCGTAAGCACCGCTATGCGGCTCCCCGTGCCCAGTTAGAAACCCGTTTCCATCGGGGAAAATGTCAAGCATTCCCGGCTGCTCCGGTGTATCGAAATAAAACGACCCCTGAATCGGCTGCTCCATCGGACGGTGCAGAACCACCGTCAATAAACTGTCATACCTCATACCTTTCTCCATATCCAAATCAAACACATGTACCCCCGAACACAACAACGCTCCGGTAAACCCGAACAAGTTCCCTATTATACCATCTTCTGTTGCAGATACTACGCGAAACTGACAAACTTCTCCGCCGTACTGTACATCGTAGACATCCCCCGGATTCGCAGCTACCCAGGCAACCTCCATACGAGAAAGCCGAATATCCCCCAAAGTGTATCTACGAAGCAAATCCACTTGGACACAGCTAAACGGAGTGTCTAGTATATCACAGGCTTCGCGGTATTGCGGCAGCCACTTATACGATATCCACCGGTAATTCAAGCGGTACCTTATAACACCCCCTACGCGAGCGTACTCAACCCCCCGGAAGACGTCCATTACTCCCTCCTATCCGACGTAAAAGTAGCCTCATCTACAAAACCACTAACCGCTAAATAATCGTTAAGCCACTCTACCAACGACGCTTGTAACGTAGGGGATATGCTGTCAGTATCTCCGTCCACGTACGCCATCACCTCATCAAAAGCGGTGGACGACAAAAACGTAGGTTCCTCTCCGTACAGCCTCAGTATACGCAGCAAGACTATAACCGCAACGTCTGTACGTGCCGCCACCCATGCCCGCACCCTTGCGTACACACTCCGTAACAACTCACTCCTGTCCAGGAAACTGGTATCACGGATAGTTGTACCTGGAGCGCACCTGTACACCTTGCTCCACATATTAACATCTACTACGCTAGTTACCAATACGGGGGCGGCTTTAGCGTAACACGCTACCAGTTTACCTAAGGGGTCCAGTAAAGGCAGCCCTCGTCGTAAAGCTGGTACCTGTACGCTGGGAGGTAGCTTCTTTACAGTCTGTAACAGCCTCGATGCAGCCTTACCAGAAGTACACCAGTAGTACCTATCCCCGAGCGGGGAATGCGGACCCAACCCAGATACAAACGGACCCTGCGGCGATGTTAAGGATCGATCCGCGAATACCTCGGAGGTATAGGTCAAAAGAGGAGATACGGGAGAACCTAATACATCCTCAGCGGCGACCCCTAACCGCCCTACAATAGCTTCCGGAGTAGTATCTCGTGGAAGTGCCACCTTAAACTTAGCGTAAGACCGAGTCAGTTTCCCGGGGATAACCCCGTTACCATTGCGTCTACGTTTAATATCGGTGGTATCTGTTGTAAGGTCAAGGGTTCCCTCATCAAGGTCACGTAAAGATACCATAAACACTTCGCGTAACAAGATATCGAATACCTTATGAAGGGAGCCCACCCATATAGTGTACAAGGTGGTCAACCTGGCACTGGACGGGAACCCTACCGCATACCCAGAAACCGAGGACTCCCTTAACGCATGTCCCACTTCAGGGAGTAGCTCATGAAAGACCGTGGGGTCAGCAGTGTGGGAGTCTTTCCACGGGTGAAGGTCTCCCAAAACACTCACCATCGATGCGGAATCGGGCAATCCAGAAAGAGTCACATCTTCCCGATGAACATCCCCCACCAACAAGTTGGGGTAATCTACTCCTATGGATACACAGTCCTTATTCCCGAATCCGTGCAGGTACACCCGCAATCCAGCAGGAGGAGCGGTGCCTCCTTTAAGCAGTTCTATAGCTACTCGCATGTAATCACACCCAATAATAGAAACCCGGATCTACAGATTTCAAAAACAATACGTGTATTTTAACACACATACCCATTTATTACAACCCTTAGGCGATGAAAGTCTCAGCATCCTCAACGCTTTTTACGTTAGGCTGGTACAGCTCAAACCTATCGGTACCGGGATTACGTACGTATATCGACTGCCCTGTGGCATAATATACGTACATAACATCATTCACTGTCCATGTTGGAACTTGCCCAAATTTTGGTATATGCTGTACCACCATCGTTATACCCATTGTTATTACTCTCCACATTTATAGATAAACTTTGCGTTACCAAAGGGTATAAAGGAGATGTATAGATGTCGATATGACCTCTACGTTCATCCTCCAGTACCACCGTAGCGGGTAACACTACACACAACAAACCGGCTGCCACTAACACTGCTATAATCATACACTTACCCCCCTATGTCAAAGTCATTATCCACTCTTACACGCAACGATTTATAGTATCCCGGCGGCTCTACTGTTGGAATCGGTAATAGCCCCGCGTAAGACAAGCAATAGGAGCTAAACCATTCCGGAACATCTGTCTTCAGCGCATACCACGCAGCCCCGCGGGTGTATCGACCTTCGTTAGGGGACGCGGCAACCCCTGAAAACAAGTAAGACCTTTCCCCGACGGGAAGGACCGCTGCTCCCGAATACATAAACAACCCGCACCGGGGGCCTAATGACCGAAAAGTGGCTGCCATATCTAAAAAGAAGACCCCCACCCCGAAGCTGTGGAGATGTGGATCCGGGGCAATATACTGCACGCTAACAGGTACCGCTGTCTCAGTAACACCAACGGTCCGAAAATCAACATCCCCGCGTAACCACCTAAGCAAATCCCCCCGCCCCTTTTCCCGAGGAAACGGTATATCAAACCGATACCTAAGATTGGTTAACAAAGTACCCCCGTCTTCCAGCGCCAAGAACTTCTTCCCCAGATACCAATCGTAAGGAACCCTGGACACGTCAGAATGTCCTACGCACACCATATCCGTATAATATGACCTTCCTGCAACAGGAAGATACCAAAGGGCGGTGTCCACATTATCGATCCAGGACACCCGCGCACAAGACTCTTCTGTCACTGATTTGGACTGTGTACAAAGGTCGATACCTTCCACGTAAAACCCCGGGCATAACGGCATACCCGGGGAAGTCAACGTAATCCCTACTCGCGCGTACACAGATACTATCCACTGGGACGCTCCCGAAATCTGCTCCTGTGTAACGTCATCTACTCCGTTTGTAAGGAGTTCCTGAAAAGACCCTAATCTATTAAGAACTGTCGTGGCCATATATGACTCCAGTGTATACCATAAAAAAGCGGCTATCAAAGCCGCTTAAATGAACCCCTATTTACTTGCTACAGTTTACGAACACCGTATGGTGTGACTTAGAATACCCTACACACACAGGAACCACTGTGGACTTATCTTTACCAGCAGCTAACCCTGACATTGACCCCCACACATCTCCTGCCCGTCTAACAACAGAGCGCGCTCGCTCGTATTTCGCTGTAGTAGTAGGGTCGGTATCGGCAAACAGTTGTAACACTTTCTGTGCCTGGCCTAACTCTAAGGCGGTAATATGGCAGTGCCCGTCCAATCGCTGTTCAGCAACCTCCACACATTTCTCAAAAGTGTGGTATACCGGCACCGGTGACTGTGCGTACACAGCTTGAAAAGTTGCAACAAGCATACCCACTGTAATAACAACATGACGTAACATCGGTTTACCCTCCACACTTACCATAACTAAAAATTACCTGCTTCTGACGTATCCCGACTTGAGCTATACGGGCACCTTCCCCGGCAGAAGTCCACAATGTCGCTTCTATTCCTGCCACGTTCTTGTCGTTTACTGTGACACCTTTACTTTCAGCGATTAACCCCATACGACTTAAACCTCTCTGAGTTATTTCGCGCATCAGTGCTATGCGCTCTCCAGGGGAAAGTTTGTCATATTCACAACAACCGATCTTCCCCTCCATTATAATATCCTTACAGGACGAATACATCGTTACGGTAGCAGCGTAAGCCCCACCCGATGCCCCCATCAACAGCGCGACTATCACCCACCACCAAGTTCCTTTTAATTTCATACATCTTCCTCCAGGACAGGTCCTGTAACAGGTAAACCTTCGATATCCATACCCCCCAACACTCCCTCTATAACATTTACAGGGGGGTTAACGCTCTCAGGGATTAAAGACGTCCCTGTTACAGGTACTCCTACCACGAAATGTGGTACGTCCGTAACGCCCTTTCCTCTAATACCTAACTCCATATATGCTTTCATATGTCCTCTCAACGATCTCGGTTGTTTCTATATACACACGGAACCTTCCTTTTATCCTCTGATGAGCATTGGTGATACCCTCTACGAAGGTCCAAACACTCATAGATATTCCCAGTAGGGTCCCACCTATCCGTGGCCGTAAACGGTTTTCTAGTCACAGTAAACTGTGCTGATACACTTGCAGCATCTTTAGCTGTCAAGCAGTAATACATGCACACTCCCTGGTGCTGTCCGCTAGATACCAATGTACACGTGCTGAGTATAGCTGCGTATGCAGGGGTTTTAGCAGGAGTACCTTTTGATGGTGGAAACGGAGGTTCGTAACGAAAAGGGGCCATCGTGTCACGGATCTCCTTTTCTCGCTCTGGAGTCATGTAAGGGTTCAACCTGGCTGCGTCACCCTTATCTTTAATAGAATCCCCAGCACTGCTATGCCCTTTGCCTTTAGGGGGAGCAGCATAAAGAGTTCCTCCAATCAATAAAGGAGTTATAATCAACCCCACTACCACTGCCATCAGGATTTTATAAACAACCCTCCGCTTAATCCGCACCTTTACCCCCTTGTACGTTATCGGGTAAGAACGTAGCGAGGTGTAAAGTATCCCACATTTTGCACAAAGCAGACCACTGAGCAGAGTCTTCCGGAGTCACGGCGGACATCGAGTACTGTCGCAACAAATCGCTAATACTCTTCAAGAATACGGTCTCGATTGTGTACAACTGTAACAACTGTTGCAATAACTCCGCAGGGTTAGCGGCATTACTACTGCTAACTACTTCATTTATGGATGCCGAATGGTCCGCTAACAACTCGCTCAAGGTAGGCACATAGTCATGAGACTCCGTACCCTCAATGGAAGCGGTATCCGTTTCCAGTAACGCAGCAGCCTCTGCTTGAGATTTTCGCAAGTTTTGATATCTTAAAATATCGTACCTTGTCCACCCTTCTGGACTTGAGCTAGTAGTCACCGAACTCTCCCTCCTCGTGGGGACGCGCAACCGATGGTTTTTCATGTGCGGTCGCTTTCGCTTCTACAACAGCCATATCCGGTACAGCCGTATTAACACTTCTGCTGGAATGGGGAGGCTCAGAAACAATCAGCCTACAAGGGTTACACTTATTGCATGACATACAGACTTCCTTTCAACATAACGAATCGCTCCTCTTAATCACGTGCTTAAAGTATAGCACAACACCGTAATACAAACAAATCTATACCCAGTATCCTATTACATACCTTACCGTGTCTGACAACAAGGGAATGTTAAGGTACGTGTGTATACCCATAAACATTAAAATCACAATAAGTGAATGGAATACCATCGGAACTACCGCGACGAGCAATACGCTCACAATACTCGAAGGCACCCCAGCATCACCAAACCACGTGTATATCGGGTCTATCACAGAGGTACACCGGTACAACACCCTAAACAGCCCCGCATACAAATAAACCGCTACCGGGGTAATCCTGTCTACCGGCGAATCCATCAGGTGTAGCGTAGATACCCACACTACCCCTAACACGAGTGTAACCACAAAAGCTATAACTAACTCTTCTTTCCAGTTAAAGTAAAACCGCTTTGTCACCTCACCACCCTCTGAACCGTATCACTTCCTCTAACCAAAGTCCATACACACGTGACGACTGTTATGAAATACAATCCGTTTGGACTCAGCCGCCTTTAACGCAATATTTATTGCGTAAGGAATCTCGGCATCCGGAACCTCGTGCTGTAACGCTCTCTCTGCACTATTGTACCAACTGCGCAGGTACTTCGCTCTTCCCACTGAAGATAATAAGCGGTACTCGAGCCGACCCACCTCCGCCACATCTAATACATAAGGAAACAAAGGTGCTAATGCGCCCAATGTGTAGAACGGTGTCAACACGGCGAATACGGTGGAAGCGGACCGCCAATACGGAATGCTATTCGTGCTTACAGTAACATGTGGCCACGGATTACCATCGGGGAGCAACATAATATCCGTAATGCCTGATAAAAATGGAGGAGGCAGTGTTGGAGGACCCAAGACTACCGACACTTCACACTCCCACGGGTTTGCCCCTACAACCGGCGTATGGGATAACACCACCCGTACATACACATTACTCGCAACAACACTACCCTCACGCAAGGCAGGTCCTTTATAATACACGTCGACGCTGCTCTCCTCACTAATTGCTGTGGAGTACAGGAAGTCCCCTATACCAAGTGGACGCGGCATTCTCTTCGGTACCAGAGCAAGCAACCCCATTACCTCCCCGACTGATAACACGGTTTGCGTCATGGGAAGTACAACTTCATCGGTATCGCGAATCGTAAGCTGTATAGGGTATACCCGCAACGCTCCTAGGCGATGATCATGAGCTTCCCACCCAAGCTGATACAGCAGCTCCACATGCGTATAGCTCCCCAAAACATTCTTGTTATACATCGCTTTCTCCTTTATCGCAAATAGGTCTCGTACCACCGTACAATTTGGGGATATCATAATCGAACATAACCCCATGCCGCTTAGCCCAATCCATAATGGGGGTGAAATCCGGACAAGGATGCTCCCCTCTTAATACTGAAGAAAGGTCTACATTGACTGATATAATACACCCCAAGTGACCCCACGCAGACCAGTAAAACCCCCACCCGAAACCATCAGGTAATGCCCGACTTCCGTTCGACGACAAGGACTCTCCAATCTTTAACATAGTGGTCGCTTCTTGCTCTATCCACTTCTTCTGTAACTCCTCGTAAGGGATTCTGAAACCAAAGATCGCGAAGGCCTCTTCCTCGTAACCGCTAATATGCACCATGTTACATACCTCTCTCAGAGTGCGGTATTGCTACCGCACCACTTTGATTATTGACAAGACTCACAATCAGGGTCGTCTACGGAACACGCCTTGCCGCTACCTACCGCCCCCAGAGCGTTGCTCATTTTCGCGCTAACGATGGTATTCTTTTCCACGTGGGTTGCCCCTAACGTACGTAAGTAGTAAGTTGTCTTCAGCCCGCCCTTCCACGCACTCATGTACAAGTCATGTAAAGTATCCCCATTAGGTACCCCTAAGTACAAATTAACAGACTGCGACTGATCGATCCACTTCTGTCTACGGGCGGCGCACTCTATTAACACAAACGGGTCAAGTTCAAAGGCGGTCTTAAACACGTTGCGCACGTCAGAAGGGACATCTAACATCCCTTGTACACTACCGTCAGATGCTTTCAACCGATTCACCATATCGCGGTTCCACTTACCCAACCGTTTCAGTTGCTGCACCAGGTAATGGTTAATCACCATGAACTCCCCGGATAAGTTTGACTTCACATATAAGTTCTGGTAAGTAGGTTCAATAGATTGTGTAACACCACAAATGTTGGCAATGGTAGCGGTGGGAGCGATAGACAAACAATTAGAGTTACGCATACCTTGCTCCTTAATACGTCGGCGTAACTGTGCCCAATTATTAAACCCTACATCACTAAACGTAGTATTCACCTTCAAGTGTTTACCGGCAGGACTACTAGCTACCTGCTCTAAAGAATCAAAGGGGAGAATACCTTGGCTCCACAACGACCCTTCATAGGATTCATAAGAACCCCGCTCTACCGCTAAATCTGAAGATGCCATAATTGCCCAATAACTTACTACATCCATAACCTGGTCAGAAAAAAACACAGCTTCCTTGGAATCGTAGGCGACCCCTCGCTTGTATAAGGCATCATGAAAACCCATAATACCCAACCCAACCGGGCGATGGCGTAAGTTAGACGTACGTGCAGCTTCTACTGCGTAGAAATTAATGTCGATTACATTGTCTAGCATACGCATAGCAGTAGTAACAGTATCCCGTAACTTATCCACCAATATGGTACCCTCATCATCGATATGGTTTACCAGGTTAACCGAACCTAAGTTACACACCGCTATCTCATCAGCGGATGTATTCAGTGTAATCTCTGTACAGAGATTGCTAGAGTGAACCACCCCTACGTGCTGCTGAGGAGACCGCAAGTTACAAGGGTCTTTAAAGGTTATCCAGGGGTGACCTGTTTCAAACAACATACCTAGCGCCTTTCTCCATAACGAAAGCGCGGATACTGTTTTATAGTGAGTAATCTTTCCATCACAAACGTCTTGTTCATACCGCTCGTAAGCAATACGGAAGTCTTCCCCATAAAGATCGTGTAGGTCAGGGACATCTACAGGAGAGAACAACGTCCATTGTTTTCTCTGCTCCACTCGTTGAAGGAACAGATCGTTCACCCACAACGCGGTGCTCATATCATGAGTACGACGGCGCTCGTCGCCGGTATTCTTACGCAACTCCATGAACTCCTCAACATCAAGGTGCCACGTCTCCAAATACGCACACCCGGATCCCCGTCGTTTACCTCCCTGATTAACTGCTACCAGAGTATCATTGGCTACTTTCAGGAAAGGAACCACCCCTTGGGATGTACCGTTAGTACCCTTAATATGTGACCCCATTGCACGAACAGGAGTCCAATCATTCCCAAGTCCACCCGCAAACTTAGATAGCATCGCGTTGTCAGTTAATGCCCCATAGATTCCACGAAGGTCGTCAGGAACAGTGGTCAAGTAACAGCTAGACAACTGCGAATGCTTGGTTCCAGCGTTAAATAGAGTAGGGGTACTACTCATGAAGTCCCGGCTGGATAATAGTCGGTAAAAGTCAATCGCTCTACGGGTTGGGTCGGCCTCGTTTAGCGCTACACCCATCGCTACGCGCATAAAAAACGTCTGAGGAAGCTCTAAACGCACCTTTTTTACGTGTAAAAAGTAACGATCGTACAAAGTTTGTAACCCTAGGTGGGCAAACAAGTAATCACGATCAGGAAGAAGCTCGTTCTCCAGCCGTTCTAGATCGAACAAAGTGAATAAACGATCATCTAGCAACTCTTTCATCGTATGAAGTGCTTTCACAAAAAACCCTTTCGGGTATGCTACCGTATGCTGAGGCAAATACCCCCCACTAGCATCTGGAGTAGTATCCCCGTACACATGAGCGTAAGCGCTTAGTTTCATCTCCGCTAACAATAGCCGTGCTGCCACATAAGTATAACCAGGTTCTTCCTCTACAAGTGTACGGGCTGCTAACATCATGGCATGAGGAATCTGACTCTCCTCCATACCGCTGTAGATGTTATGGGTACTATCGAGTACCAGACGATCTACAGAAACGTCGGGAATATCCCCGCAAGCCGCACTAGCGATTCGACGTAAGTAAGCAGTCCCCACAGTACGGGTACCGCCCTCGCTAGTGATAACGTCGATACTGTAGGTGTCACCCCCCTGTTTCTCACGTGCAGCCATCCGATCGTTTCGGTACTGTCTGTAATGGTCTGCTACCTGCGGTAGGTTAGATTCAGTTAAAGCAGTCTCTACTATATTCTGAATATCCTCAATGTGAGGAGGGTTAGAATCCGTGTAACCCCACGCCTGCAAACGCTCTTCAACCTGTGCAGAGATAGTATCCACCCAAGTTTTAACCGATTCCTCCATATCAGCCGTAGGGTTATACCAAGTGCTGCGTACCGCCGCCATAATAGCCGCAGTAATCTTAGAAAGGTCGAATGCCGCTTTCTCTCCGCTACGCTTTACAACATATCTTACTGACACAACCTATTCCTCTGTAAATGTTAAAGTGGATCCTGCCCGGTAGTCACGTACCCGACCTTCGAAAAAGTTTACCTCTTGTTTCACCTCGTAATCGGTTAACCAGGGTAAGGGGTGAGTTGTCACCCCGTAGGAAGTGGGAAGTCCTAAGTTAGTTAACAGTAAATCCGCCATAAATTTCACGTAGTTATGGTAACTAACTAAGGGGAGCCCTTGAATACCGCCATCGGGAAGCGTCGCTTTTCCGAACTCCTGCTCAATGGATACCGCTTCATCTACGATAGCACGTGCACGGTCTTTCATTGCGGAGGACCACAGTGCGGGGTTTTCCTGGATGATCTGACGAATCATCCACAACATGTTGGTAGAGTGTAACGTCTCATCGCGCCAAATGTACTGGTACTGTTGCGCGGTGTTACGGAGCTTGCCCTGTCTTGCTAACGCAAAAATCTGTGAGAAGTTTACAGGAAAGAACAGGAACTCGAACGCGTAATAACTGATAAGGTCTTCTAACACTGCAGAGTTCGCCTCCAAAGAACCGGCTGGATGCGGGCACGCGCACACGTTATTAGTATATGATAGATTCCAGTTAAGTTTATTGACTAAAGCGGGGACCTGTTGGTACAGGTTAAAAATCTGTCCCTGTCCGCCCACGTCTAATCCAAAGGATTCTAGTATGAATAGGTAGGATTCAATGTGATTAGCTTCTTCGGCTACCTGCCAACGGAGATACTGCCGAACCTCGTGGGCAGTGATATGTTCTATTAAAGTGTTTTCTAGGTTATCGGGGACGAGACTATCAGAAGCAGTCAGATATGATATGTTGCATTTAAACATCCACATCTCTTGTTCGGTGAGAGTACCTGTGGCCCATTGCATCTTGTCATCCCCCATCGGGATATCGTTGGGGACCCAGAAGTTGTGGCGAGCATTTACAAAGCGAAGACGTGTATCGTTGTATTTAACAGGTAAAGGTTGGCGGGGGTCATACCCTACACCGCCTATAATACGGATGCGATCTACATCGGGAAGTTTGGATCCAATCAAGATTGGACGAATAGACGCGTTGTGATGGTCGTGTGATGCCAACGGATGCGGGGATCCGTGTTTATTGCGAGAAGGCTGTTCCATGGGATGTACCTGTGTAGGTGAGTTTATCTAAAATAAGGTTATATTATACACCTTAATAAAAGAAAAAGCAACCCTACCAAAGCGTAAAGATGCGGTACGCTTATACCGCTAACAGAAACAGGTTACGTCCAGGGGGTTGTCCCATAGTCCAACGACAGGTCAGATGCAACTCCCAGTACAACTGTTACTAATCAACTACAAAAGGAGAGAAGCGTTTCATCCCCTCTCCTATTTGCAAAGACCCCGTGCGTTACAACCCTAAGACACCTTCGGCTATCTTGAAACGGAAATACTCCTCACGAAGTAGGTATGTACCGCGTACATAGTCTCCTCCCAGTAAGCTGCACAAGAAAGAGTCTGGGACCTCGAATAGGTACTGCAAGACAGTAAAGTGGCTTCCCATAAAACGTTTATAGTTAGCGAGCCACACCGCCGGGTCCTCTCCGTTCTTTCCCGTAACGTTGTTTCGTATATCGGCACGTAGGGATAGTATTTTCGCAGCGATTCCCCTTTCCAATCCCACCCGATACCACTTTCTGTAAACCTGTAAAGCCCTCCAGCGAGATACCTCAGAGCGTCGTATAGTCCGTACATCTCGTAAAGATAAGCGAAGAACGGAGTGTAAGCACCCACGTACCCTCACAAAACGACTCTTAGTAACAAAGGATTTAACCTTTCTCATTGCATACACCTATAAATAATCAGATACCCGGATCTCTTGCCACAGGCGGCGTTAACCGGGTATGGAAACACCTACAACGTAGAACTGCCTGGTGACTGTGGCGAGGCACAACCGGTGACCGCACGTGCAGCACGTACGTTGGCATTCACGTGAGACTGGAGTGCCTGTACTATGACATAAGATAACGGGACATCCGGTATAACTACATGAGCGCAATCCACGTCTAGTCCGGTCCCCCGGCTTAGCCACATTCCTATAGCCGAATTGGGGTCTCCTGGAATGGTGGATACTAAGACCTCTATAACCCCATCCAGGTCAAACTTAACTGAAAATGTATCCCAGGTCGCCCCTTGTAAGAATCGAACGGTAGCCACATTATCTTGCAAAGCAAATTCCCCATCATTATCACGGTAAACCACTCCTTGTGAAGTATCTACCTCACGGAGAGGGACCGACACCATGTGGTACCGGAGACGCCGGGTTTTCTTGGTATCACCGGAACCGATGAGTCCCATGGCAGGGTCTCCACCAGCGACTTCGCTTCGAGCAACTTCCAGAAACGGAGACGATTGCTGCCCCTCCACACCTACCCCTAGCAACAACGGGACCGGCGTCCCTATCCGCACCGCAGCATCGGGAGTAGTATGAATACTCATATCGTAAGTATTTGACATAAAAGCCTCGTTATCGCATAACATAAGTAACATACCAACTAACCGCTAACGCAGGAGAGATATCACCCCCCACCGCCCACTGTCCTACGGGAACCCCCGGAAGGCGCTTCATTTTACTACGAACCGACTGTGTGTACACTGCTTCCATATTATACGGAGGCAACTGGACAGAGGGTTTTGTGTGTATAATGAAACAGTCTCCTTGCAACTTCACATCGTCAAGGCTGTCTACACACCCTTTCCATTCTGCGTACACCAGCTTCCGAGCATCCTCTTCTGTTTCCGGGAGATACAGCGGTGATAATTCCCGACCTAAAGGGTCACCGTCTTTAATGTACACCCTGCCGTACAAATTCCACCCCACCCACTGCTGACGGGCGCGGGAATACGCCACCGCGGAGTCGATACCTTTAAGAGGGTCACTGTTACCAACCGCGCTACGTTGAATGTCAGTCCACTTCTCATCAACGACTTTACGCAAAATAGGTGATAGGTAATAGTCACCTTTCAACCCGACTTCTACGACCCCCACAGTACTACCGTCCTTTAACGACGTAACACGGACTCTCTTTAAGGAATCCGGAGATGGAGTATCGCTAAAACTGACTTGCTCACGTAGATACGTGTCTACATCACTACCAGGAGTCACCCATGAGGAAGGGTCTCTTCCACGAGTTACCCGTAAGGGAGCCCCTTTTTCACCTTTACTGTGCTTTGTCATACTACCCTCTCAAACCAAAAGACCACAACAATGTTTCATTACACGGGGATACGTCCTCGGAAACTGGTACCCTATCCGCTACTCCTAACTCACCCAGTAATCGTCGCAACGACGCTTTGTACAGCGCAGCGTATACGGAAGTACTCCACAATACGTACGTCTTGTCAATGATACAGGTCGTGTAACCGTCTGCCCTGTAACGCAGTATCTCAACGACAGTCCTTGTTGCCTCGGAGTTCCCGAGAAAAGCAGAATGGATTGCTGTACGTAAGGCGCTCACCACGCGCTCTTTACCGGTTTCTCCCGATGTTGAACATAGCGAAGGATTACGCAACTGCCTACCAATATTACCGATAGAGGTATTCCAACGTAAATAGTAATCAGTATCCCCGTAAACCCCTTGAATCACTTCAACAGAGGACTTACCGAAGTCGTAACACTCGTCCAGCACTAAGTCTATATGAAGCACCAGTTCGTTGTTCGCGTGCAGCTTATCCAAAAACTCCTTGGACGTAGGTAAAGTAGGGCGGCAGTACAGATCATGCAATTCCTTAAACCCCTCCCGATGTAATACTAGCGCCCGGGGTGAAGGGGGATCCGCACTGTCTACACAGCGATTCCACGTAGAACAGAAATCCGCCGTACCGTTATACCCCGGAATAGTGGCCCAGGATAAGAACGGCCAAGGCTCTATGACCAATGAATGATCGTCTCCGCGAGTTACTACGGCAGGGGTTCCGCGATACCACGCATTTCGCCCTACCACCGCTTGCTGGTACTCTCTCACCGCAAAAGGAAGCCACCCACACCCCATAGCGTTCACAACAAGCTCAACCGCCTTATGTAGAGCGTGTTCGGGAGAGTGACCCTGTGTACGTACAGATTCCTTTCCGTTACGGCGAACTACGCACTCCCATAAATGTGCAACTCCTCTAGGGTAATAGGCAGGGTATACAAAATTACCGCTACACGGAGATACCGAATAAGTGATATCCACTCCACAGTAATTCATGGGAAGGGGTCTTACCGTACTCGTATCGGGGAGAACGTGACGGTCTGTATACACCAATCCTCGAGCATCGTCATAGTCTCTGTCAAGGGATACAGCCCCATCAAGTACGACGACTGCTCGGTACACATCTACAGGAACCCCCTCAACACAAGCATCCCAGTTTAAGGGATGGTATTCTATTGAAATGTTATCACTAGAACTGCTCACAAAAAACCCCCATTATCATGTATAGTATCGGGTGTTAAAGGCTCTTCCTGCACAAAAGCAGGAAGTTTCCATCTATAAAAGGAACGAGCACCGCCGGTTACACTACCGTAGCGGTCTAGTTCAGCTACACTTTCTGGCGGGATATGCCACATGGAATCCCACCCCTGTAATACAGTCTCATAATGCTCGGTCAGGCGTCTTAAGTGCGTCAGTAGAGGAGGTGTCACCTCTAAAGTTGAATAAACTGTTCCTTTCCAAAAGTCTACATCTGCCTGGGCGGTCGTGTTACTCACAATACGATCTACAGGGATTTCCCACACAAACTCACTGCGGGTGATATACAATATGCGAGCACACATATCCCACCACCGCCGCAGGAAACCCGTACTACGAGCGCGTCGATCACGTACCAAGTTCCACAAGGAACCCAGTCTACTTGCTGCCCGCGGTACAAACATGAGGTTCTGGGGAGGGGAGTCGTACATAATAGTTTCTACAGCCGATACAGCCATCAACCCCCCAATACTTCCAAACGCCACAGGAGAAGTTGGCAGGTTAGAAGTCGAACCTACGCTGCAAATAACCCGTCCAACCCCCTGTACCCATGTCTCTATAGCCCCGTGTTCCCCTGACACAAACGCCTTTGCGATGTTATCAGGGACCCCTATCATGTGTAAAATAGTCGGGGTAGCCTCCCCTAAGTGGACCCGTACATCACGAGAGACCCATATGTTAGACACCTTATAAGCAGAGACGCTCCGTACCGGTAGAGTCCTCCCGTTATGACAGTAATACTTCCCGCCCTCTTCTACCACCACACTCCCAGTAACGTGATGAGAAACCGCACTACGTACCCACTGCTCTAAGAACGACGTGCTACCGTTATAGGTAGTGCCTTCCCATGGTAACGCGACGTTCTCCTTGGTAGAAAAATCTGCAAATAAGTGAGGGAGATTATCTGTTCTCATTACGTCCCCCTCCTAAGCACAACATAGCCACGGTGCGACACGCGATGAGGTAATCGATCTGAAGCTGTATCAACGCAATCGGGTAGTGTGGCCGGAAGTGTGATGTGACTGCTTTCTGAAGCTCAGCTATCCGCACTTCAGAATCACGGAAATCTAATAACATATCGCGAGCCATCTCCTCTCCAATGTATAATGATACCCAACATTTACGGGGTAACTCGTGTCTAATAGCATTCGTCAATAAACTGTTCACAAATGTAATCCTGTACTGTAAAAAGAATAAACCAAACCCTACGCGATATCAGTTGTCTACGTTATCTTCGCCAGCTCGGTCGCCTTTGGTAGTATGGGTTCTCCATAAGAAAACGGTTGAACTCCTGTCCGTTTCCTGTTATATCCTCTCCAGCATAAAAGTCTGGGAAGGCTCCTACATAATGCACTCTAGTAAGATACCCAAACTTCGCGGAGATTGTTTCCCCATAATCCTCTCTCATAAATGCCCTGTTTAAAGGGTGTACATAGGACAACACGTACTGTAAGTGTCGTTTACACTTTAACAGGCTGCTGCCCTTGACTTGCTGAAGCATATTCAACGGTACAAAGAAACGAGGTAACGGCTCGTTAGGGAGTACCCTGGCACGCAGCACCCGCCCCGTGGGGGTCAGTAATGGAAATGTTTTGTAACGGCTGGGACAATGAGGACACGTCCGCTGAAAATGAAACCACCTACGAAGATTACGTCTCACGATGTGTTCCAGAAGACAGCAGCGTTAGCCACACCGCAAAATTATTCCACAGAGGAAGTGGGGGAAGGTCTGGAATCTGTACCACGCTGTCAGCGTTATACTTCGCGGTAGGGTTTGTGCAGTGAATGCTCAAGTCGATGGTGGCACGGGACTCCCGATCTAAACCCGGTATCCAATGTTTACCGGCAAGGTAGTTCTTACCCCGGAGAACGGTATGGATAGGAGTCGCTTTTACGAGTGTAACGTGCCATAAGTTACCGGATACGACGAGTGTAACGTGCCATAAGTTACCGGATACGACGGGTGTACGATACCCCTGCATAAGCAGGGCTACAGAGGTTACTGTCCACGTAGATTTTTTAAAGTCGATGCGCCACGCCTCGTCAAATTGGGTTGTCCATACAGCAGTTTCCTGTAAGATGCAACCGTCGCCGTCATGCGCGTGGTGAAGAGAGTTCTGTATAACATCAGAGATATTAGACTGTTTAGTCATAAATAGATTCCTATATGTTAGGGCAGTGCCCTAAAAACAGGAAATAGATTGGTGACACGTCACCACGGTCAAGGGTAACAACCCCCCACAGCGCAAGCTGTTTATTTACAAAGCTGAGTAGCAACATTAAGCCATTGCTTCCCGGCCGGAGAGCAGTCCCCTACAAGTTTACGGTTAACAACACTTGACGGGGGTTGTACGCCATGCGTACAATACGCGTGCAGATGTTCATACGTCTGCGCTTTTGAACAATCTATATCGTGCTTCGATGGAAGCAACGCGGCGTTACCTCCTAAGAACATAGCGCTCACAAGTACGCTGATGATAATATCCAACGGAGTTCCTCCTACCTAGAACACCCGTATATTATACCCCATAAACCTGCAAAATGCAACCTACAGCTAAAACCGTACGATCTTGTTGAAGTCCCCGTTAACTAGAAAGTTCCGAGTAATAGCAGGAGATACTGCGGTATGGAAGTAAATATCCGTATATATCTTATCCCCATCGAACTCCCCCTCATACACTCCTACGTGAAATAACCTTGCCGTTTTAACGTAAGTTGTCCGTCCATCCGCCTCTATTCGCATAGGAAGAAACTGAGGGGTGGCCTCCGCATCGTTTAATAGAAGATCACCCACCTCGAGAATAGTAGGGGAGAACAACAGTACACTTACGTCAGGGTGAACTAATAAGTCAGGAAGGTCTATAGGGTACAAGGAAAACCTGCCTATACGCTTGAGAGCGTAGGTAAGACAGGTATCATTTTTATAAATAGTAACAGGTTGTAACGACATAGAAGTATCTCGAAAGGAAAGGTCAGTACGTTACCTATGGTCATAAAGTATTGCTGCATGTATCGTGCAGTATAGTAGGATAACGTGCTTACGTGCAGAAAGAGTACCGTAGGGTAGATCGGCGGTTTCTAGTACTACGTATGACTCGGGCGAAGTAAGAGCTATATCTAGGCGGTAGGAGTTACCTTTAGCAAAACTTCCTCCTCTATAATGAAGAGTAGTGCCCTTGGCAGACGACTCCGCACTCGCTAAGTTAGGTAGGTTCCCGATAGCAACATGGGCGGCTACGGGGGAACATGACAGTGCGGTATAAGAGGCACCTAACATATCGGAGTATACAGAAGTGTGTTTTCTTTCGCCGGTATAAGGTACATCCAGTATCTTACGCCAAAACCACTCAAACTCCAGAGTGCTTTGGAGGAGACAGGATTTTGGTAACGTATTAAGTACCCAACTAAGACGTTTCATCAGTCGCTCTTGGGCAGGAGTAGGAAGGAGGCGGTAAGACATTAGTTCCCCACCAAACCCGGTTGTAACCTACTTACCATGTCCAACCGGAACAAACCAACTTCTTTGCACATCATCGCCTTGTAGTCAGCAACAGCGTCCATCATAAAATTCCAGTTAAGCATGATCTACACCTCTTCCAGCTACGTTAAAACCAACCTCCCGATCTTTTTCTATGACAGGTTGGAAGTACAGGTTCCAAAGATGCTCCGAGTGCTCTACAACATTCGAACCCTGTGTTGTGTGTACGTCAAGCTGAGAAACTCCGTCAGAGCTAAGATAGATGACCTCCCATTCGACCGCCCCTTTAACAATATCCCAACCTCCGTCTACGAAAGACACTCCTAAAGAGCATACAAGCTCCCCGTCCAATAGTAGCAGCAAGGCGAGGTCGTAAAGGCTGGAATCCACCTGTGCAACCACGTAAGGCTGTTCAGCGTGACACTGAACCTTATCTCGCATCCACGTGTGTACAACTTCAGGGAGGGATCGTAATACGGGATTAGTGCGACGGGATAGGAGAAAATCAACCGCACCATCAGGTAACTTATTTCTCACAGCGTTAATGGTGTAGAAAAACACTCTCGACGGTACGCTCGAAACGGGAATTTCATTCCACACCGCACGACTGCCCTGAGATGCTTTATAAAAGCGCGGGAACATAAACCTGTAATCACAACAGCAACCCGCTGTACGTATAAAGTGCTGTGGAGCCTGTTCCGACTGTATCCACAAATCGACCCTTGAAACTGATACTGGGTAGACGTCAGTTTCTCTGATATGTAGGACCGGGTCCTTCCCGCTAGTAGGTTCTAGGAGTATCACCTTCTCACCGTGGAGCTGTTCAGTAGTCATAGTCGCGTGCCTTTTGTTATTACAGTAGCCATTAAAGGTTCCTTTACTCTATAAGACGTGTTAAGGCCCTTTTTAAGAAAGGGCCCATTCCGCAACTCCTACGGGCTTGTACCCAATGGAACTCCTACAACCGGTTTCGTACACAGGTCAACGTCTTCGTCCGCAGGTTCCTTGTATTCAAAAGGTTCCATGCGCAGGTCCCCTTCAGTGTAAAGCACGGCGGCTTCCTTTGCCGATAAATCAACACCAACCACCCACGGAGTAGTAGGGTACAGCCCCTGCGCAGTAATCCTATGGTGTAAAAAGGTAGGGACTGGAGCATCTACACGAAGCACAACGTACCTCCCAGAGGGGTCCGTCATTAAGTCCAAGGAACAGGAATATTCCAATGAGATACGTTTCCCGATGGTATCCATTACGTAACAAGCGGCTCGCACTAGCACAGATGGGTAAACCTCCATGCCATCCTTAAACCCACAGCACACCAAATTCCCGGCACGACAGGTGGTCCCTCCGTACCACATCTGATTCTTTTCCGAGAATCCGATACAAGCATAGTTCCCTTTGGGGGCACCCTGAACCTGTGTTAGCTGTAATTTTGCCACCCATCGTAAAAAACCGGATACTACGTACGAACCGTCTTCTAATAAAGTGATAGTAGACCCTGGAAACACCTGTCCGTCAGACTTAGATGTCGGGTAGAACACACCTTCGGTAGCAGAGGGTGCTTGTTTATAAACAAACTCTGACCGCAAATACGTATCGACCGGAGACCCCTTAATGACTATCATACCGGTTTTATAACTACCCCATGACTCTTCTCCGGTGGGAAGAACCCCTGTATCGTTCCCCATAACTGCCTCTGGGGCGGAAATATCAACTTCGCTCATTGCGTTCTCCTAAAACGTTTAACTATATTTAACCACTGCACGTGCTAAGGACTGCACAAGAGCCTCGCTCCACAGTCCCTTATCCTAAATAACAAGTCATATTATAACACTTATCTGGAAGAATGTCACTACGAGGTGAGCGCTTGTGAATCCACATCAGGGTTAAAATAAGATTGGTAACGAGCAATCAACAGGTTGCATAACCCATGGCGGGGTACTGCCCTGCTGAGTCAAGGCAGGCCCCCTTGTGAGAAATACTTAAAATCAGCATACTCCGTAAAGACGGGAGATCGTGGTGTGAGCAGCATCCACCTCCGCCCGTACAAATGGAATATGGTCGACGTTGTAAAGAGAGGTGTCTTTATCGAAAACCTCAGGTGGATTTATTGGAGTTTCTGCTACATACGATTCCCATTTAGCCATCAGCACCGGGTCCCTTGCTATCATGGCGTTAAACGCTGCCACGGACATATGGCGGTACATGTACTCAAAGGGTGCTAACGAAGGTATAACATCTATAGGGGTCGGTGGCGCTAGGGCGACCTCAATACTCGCGTCACCTGCTGCCGTTTGTAAATCCCTGGTGACAGCTAAATACTCTAAATGGTACTCCGAAGCGGGGGTAGTAGATACCGTTACGTTGCCTATTGTCACCAATACCCGGATATGACAGCGCTGTAACACCACTCCAAACAAATAATCGTACCACCTCAATACTCTGGGGTGGGCGGAAAGCCCTTCCCTCCAACGCAGCCCCAGTAAAGCCCAACGACGTCCAGGAGTATCCGATAAGGTAAGGGTAACGTCATCTATAGTCACGTCGGGCTCCGAAAAACCATTAGGTCGAAACAGGGGATTAACTTTACGCTTTACGGCGTTACACAGCGTAGCCAATAAGCCCTTCTTTGATTTGCCACCCCTGCTACGCAAAAAGTCATCAGCAGCGACTTTACACGCGCCAAGGATGGGAACGGCGTACACCTGTTTTAAGAACTCTCCGGTTTTAGTAATTGCGGGGTAAAGGTGGGCGCGTTCATACATCGAAGCTACCTCCTTTATCACGTCCTCCCCTGACGCACTATCTGGCAGATAACCTGACGCCCCTACTTCGTACTGCACACACGGCAATGTTACCTGGTAAGGAGCACCATAACGGTTGTTCCCTTGAAAAGTAACCAACCGCTGATCCTCATGCAACGGTCCGGGAATCAATACGGACGGCATGGTAGCAATCACCTGTAAAGTCGCTTTGCTCTGGAAACCTTTTATAGCTACACCCACAGAAACCCCGCCGGTACGAGACAGTAGGTACTCTAGGGAGTGCCTTTTAATCGGCATACCGGGAGAAAGAGTATCTTCTTCAGAAACCCGTACCTGGTGACGGATGCAGACGGCAGGTAGTTGGATACCTACCTCTACAACCTTACCGCGTAAGGTGTACATGCGGCCAGCATGGGTCGTTGTAGGGGTGGTGTTAAACGTCCACGAGAATTTCATCACCATTTCCTTTAGAGCTGGGGAAGTCTCTCCGAGACACTACCGGGATACGCATGTAAGCTGTCACACGGTCACGGAGTCCTTTATCTACATCGGAAATGGTCTCCAGTACAGTGCCCCGTACCTTATAAAACACCCCTCCTAGCACTATGTAAGTAGATACACCGTCACATACCTGCAAAGCTGGAACAGGGGTTATAACAATAACCGGGGAATCGTCTTGTAATTGTTGCAACATAAAACCTCTTTATAGGACTCTACACGTCAATACGGATGCGTTTCTGTGGGACGCGGCTTATCAGAAAGGACCGCAAGTAACTGTTCCACATCATAAACAGTTATAGCTCTTTCCTGTATAGCCTGATACAACTCCGGCGTATCCAGATCAGGGAACTCTTCCTCATCACTGAGACGGTACACCCCGTCTATTAAGGACTCATCACTCAAGTAAAGCTGTGTGTAGAATTGCATATAGGAATCTACAGGAAATTCCCCGGGTTTAAAGCGCCCTAACGCTAGAGGCTTCCCTGATACAGAGATGTTAGTGCCAAGAAGAGCGGTAAATACCGCCTGGTACAACCGGAACTCTCTAACATGAACACCCACACGAGCCCCTTTTGACATCCGCCATACACCGATAAGGTAGCCTTTGTACGGGGCATAAAGAAGGTGCTTACGCACAAACCGACGGGCTATTAATCTCTGTATATCCCCAAACGTAAATGCTTGGATAGATTGTGCAGCAGCCGCCGCGTCTACTATCCGGTACACACCTTCGGGAAGGTCGTGGCCCCCAGATATCTGTGCAGCGGCAATACTGACACGGATACGATCTCCTACAGGTTGTACGACAAATCTGTCTTCAGTACCCTTTCCGATGGGAAACAGGCTCTTTACATGATCCTGAAGAACCCCTACCACGCGGCTGAAGCTATCAACGGTTACAGGGGACACGAACCGTAAATCGGCAAACACTGTATCACTGCTACTGTCGTAGTAAACATTACTACCCATACATACTCCTCTAAAACGAATTTCCGAAAAACCCTGCCTTGATTAAAGCCGCGCATAAGGGTTTGAATACTCGCGGAAATGTATCAAGGGCAGTCATATAATGCCCCTTTTAAAGTACAAGCACCTTCTGATACACCCCCAGAAGATGTAAGTGACTCATATTCCTCATCAGTTGTTAAAGGAGTTACCATAATGTCGTAAGTGTCGGGCACAAAGGCAACGTAAACTGGAAGCGGGTACGGAAATGGAGAATCGCTAACCAGTTCAACTCTTCCACGCGCAACGTCGGTTACAGTGTCAGAGGGGGAATACACCTGTACATGTAAAATGCGTATACCGCGTTCAGCGTCGGTTTCTCGAGAAAGATTCCTGATTGTTTGTACAAAGTCCTCAGCGTTCGGAGCTGTAATTAGTACATCCACAGCATAGACAAAGGGGCGCTCAGAAGAATCCTCTTTTGCAGCGATCACCATCGCTTTATAAGGAGTAGAGTCAGGAGACTTGTACATGTTATTAGCTGAGACAGTGCAGTACATAACCGGGCGATAACGGAAGGTAGGCGTTGTGTAAACACGGTCTCTAACGGTGACAACGCGGCTAAGGCGGTGCGGGGTACCGCGATCGGGGAGGATGGTACGTCTTTATATGAAAATGCTGTGGTATAAGCGGCCAAACAGGAGGATAAAAACCCTGTAAGTACCTCAGCAGGGAGCTGACACTCAACGTCTATAGCATGCTTCTTCAATACCTGCGCCAGGTCGTGTTCAAAGGGAGTAAGGTCAACCCTTTTCAAAGCTATCATGGTATACTCCAAAGAGAGTGCCCCTAAGGGCACGGTTAGTTTTAAACGGGAACTACTTTAAATCCGCCAATAAAGTCATCGGTAATACCGAAAGTGATCGCAGACTTGTCTTTCCAATAGGTGAGTATGGAGCGCAAGTCTCCTGCATCGTAGTATAAAGGGCAACAGTGTGTAGTAGCATCGGTACGAGACGACAACGGCATCCATGCACGCGTACATTCGTTAACCCCTGCCACAGCCGCATCAATCAACGCGATGTAATTGGCGGTCATCTTCTCTGCCTCGGCTGTGGAGATGCGGACCCTGGGACTGTCCAGCAGCGTGATCCATCCCGGGAAACGTTGACTAAACGCAACACTACGAGGACGGCGCTCGTTCTGCATAAGGGCGTTTAAATGAGAGCAGCGGTAATACAAAGGTAGTTGAAACTCGTGAGAATCCGCATTGACGTTAATAGGTAGGTATTCGGCCTCTCTAACCAAGGTTTGAACGAGGACGCTGCGGTCTAATGCATCTGACCAACGTTCCCAGACGTTGACGTGTGAACGCGGTAAGGCGTTTCTCCACTGGGTTATAGCTACTGGGGCGCAACTGACGGGATCCATCGCAGAAGTTTCAAGGTGTTCCTTCCACACACGTATCTGATTTACATCTTTTTGTATATAGTCTACGCGATCCCGAGTATCGTCTGATGCACACTGTAACGTTGCGATTTGTTCAGATAGAACAATTAGCCATATACGTAAATCCTGTAAATCTACAGCCGGTGTAGGTTCTGATTCAAGTGAATCCCTACCAGTAGTGGCGGTTGCATAGGGACTTAACAGAATATTAAGTAAACTACTGTCAGTATTAGCGCCGCCTCTACAATGAACTTTAGAGCGGCTGGGGTTAGTTTTATCATCGTTACAATCTCCAGGGAGCGAGCAAGTTCCACGGTCGTTACACGTTAAACAGGGGGAAGCTGAGGTACCTTGAGAGGTCGGAGTATCTTCCTGTGTAGGAGCAGCCAGTATTCCAGGGTGACTCTCTATACTAAAAGCGGCTCCGTCGTGTGTAATGCGAAGGATCCGAGGGGAGCCCGGGATACGGGTATCAAAGGTACAATGGGCGGTAACATAGGTAAGGGCGTTTGGGCTAATATCACTTACACGTACACCGGTTATCGAAGTGTGGTTAGTGGTTTTAAGGTAATCTACCGCACTAATAAAAGCAGCTACACCGACTGTCTCGAGAGATTCGTGTACAACGGCGTAGGAATGCGCAGGGTGAGAAGAGGATCCATCCGGATTAAAGGGACGCGGGGTGAACCCGATACGACATTCGCCGCCGGGTAGCATCGCATTAGCGACGCGGGCTATGAGGGCGCGTGCCCCCGTAGGGTATCCTTTAATAACCTCTTCAGGAACGTCTTCAGGGCGCAGTGAAGTGAAAGGGGAGTTATACATAGAGTACCTCTGAGCTGTTAATGTGAAAAGCTAATTCGTTGTTAGATAACGGCAGTACTTTAACTCGAGCCGCATTACGGAGAATACCTTGAGCGATGGTTGGTGAAACTGGAAGCGATTCTCCGTCATACTCCACCTGTACCCTAATGTTACCCTCAAGAATCGCTCTAAGGAGGGTTCGCGTCAGTGGCGTGCGGTCGCTTCCGCTAACTACCCACACCTTGGAGTAGGGAAAGGAGGGCAAGGACAGCAACATCTTTCCGTCCTTGTCATAAAGAGGTGACCCGCTGTCAAGGAGCTCTTCCATCTCATCTATCATGCCCACAACATGCCCGTTATTACACCAACGGTACCGCATCGTTACACAGAGCGTGTCATCAATCGCACTAAGCTGAGGCGGGCTTAATGTGATTTGCATGTTATTCTCTATGTCGTCGTTGTCTTGGCGGAGAAACTCCCGAAGGAATCGGATGTATTCAAGGATCGAAAGGTGTTCCTCGTTCTTTTCCACGTCGTTTCTATAAATAGTTTCCTTGGCTTTTAGGTGATTCATGTAAACTTCACAGCTTTTATGCGCATTTAAGAGCTGCTGGTAATCACCTTCTGTCTTTACAGAATACGAGATAGATGGAAATAAGGGAACAGGGAAGCAGTGTCGAAGTTCTTTGTCAATCTCATCTACGGATACCAGTACATCATCTGAGTAAGAGTCTCCAGACACAAAGTCAGTGACGCTGTAAGACCCTTTAATTTCCCGAAACCCTTTTGGGCATGACCTGGTGTCAGCGGTAAACACTCTTATTTGTACACTATCCTCAGGTCTGCCGGCAGGGAGAAGGGTGCGAGTAGCAACTATCTTCGTAGCATCCCCTCCGCATACGCGATTCCTGAATACCGATACATAAGATGATAGTGTTGTTAGCAGTGTGTCAACGGAATCGGGTAGAGTGGTGAAATCTTCAGCAAGTAAGGCTGCCTGTCGACTTCGGGGAAAGTACAGTAGTTTATGTGGGACAATCATACAGGTTCCTTTATAAAGTTATCAGTTAAATGTGGTGTAGATAGTTGCAAGGAAGAACGGCTGCACCATCCCGCTCTAGGTACAATAGGGGGCATCCGGTGTCGGGTGTGGTATATACAAAAGCACCCCCTTTTACCTGGTCAGAACATGTACCTCTTGTAAATCCAATCAACAACGACCGGTCTTTTTAACGCCTCCCGTCCGGGGTATGTAAGAATTTACCAAGCCGACCCTCTATCTGAAACTTCCCTATCTTCCTAGTAGCACACAAAGGTCTAGTCGCTTTAAATCGTCAGAGGGCTGGGCAGCCCCGCACGGTGTACAGGCAAACCAGTACAAACACTTACGAAGGGCAACTAATAGACCATATTATACACTATGGAAGGGAGAATGTCACTACCCTCTCAAACCTGATGCGGTTTTATAGGGGGTGGATACTTACAGAAAAACAACTTGACAAAACGGTAGATTTGTGGTAAACGCGCGCTTTGCAGCAATCACCCCTTGCGGGGCAATCACTACTTGTTGTAGCGGACTTTCTTGATAGGGCGTCCCATTAGGATTCGCATGAAGGATGGATTTAGTTGTTGACGGCACTGCGCTATGTCAGTGTTTATAGCTGTCTCGTACACCCCAAGGCTGGTGATGATACCGGGGTTCATCAGAGGACGGGGGTGTGGTTGCTGTATTACAATTACATGAGGGGTTGCTGGGGGCGTACCGGTGGAGGGGTACATCTCCGTCAAGCGCTTCAGTGTATCACGAACGGCGGCAGACACCGGTTTAACTGGAGTAGCCTTCTTAATAGAGAGGCGGATTCCGTGTACGTATGTAACACCAGGGATAGGCGCCCCCTGTAACTGCATCTGTATTTCATGGCCAGCGACGCCTACATCTACGTCAATAAAGTTAAGGTAAGCGTCTAACTTCCGGTGCCTCACTTTAGCAGACTGAACATCCGCATCAGGCGTAACCTGACCCTTTACAACAGTGCGTGTCTTGTCGCGACTATCCGCAAAACTAAGCACAAAGTTAGTCAGGGTGTCGTCATGCAGTAAAGCTGAAGTGATAACACGTTGTTTAGCTAAATGCGTCCCATCCCCCCTGGTCCATATCGACTCCAGCGTGATCATGCTGGGGGTTATGGCTACAGTCAGTGTAGGGACTAACGTGTTATCCAGACTTGCCCCGATATTATCCAGGATATGGTCTAGCATCGGTTGCCCCTACGACTTTCACGCGAAGTCCGATTCTTCTGGCGGTTTTTGTGGCGTGTGCGGCGACGACGTTCGTCTTGTTCTTTGATCTTTCTCGCTACAGCCGCCTTTCTTTTTTGATCTTCATCCAGGCGTTGTTGTTGCTCTAACGTGAATGTATCGTATGTATCTGAGTGCGTATTCATAGTATCTCCTGTGAACTAAAAACCTAAATCTATCACATAGCCCACGCGATCGTCGTAGACCTTAGCGACCGTCTTTCCGTTACATTGGACACGGCGCGGCACCTCTTTACCTGTTTGTAAGGACAGGTGTTGAATATCGTGCATAACGTACCCTTCTCTTAACGGGATGCGTTCATAGCAATATCGCGCTATTTCGGTTGTAACCTCTTCAATAGCATTGCGTTGTATGACTTCATCGGGGTGTATCGCTGACACCAACGGACCTACTAATTCAGCAACGATCATGGATTATCTCCAGAGAGGATTTGTTGGATAATAGTAGCAGCCGCATCTACGGCAGGCGCTAAGTCACCTTCATTATCTACAGATAGATGTTGATATTGCACCAGTCGATTCTCATGTATCACTTGAAAGGCTGTATCGTAACGAGTCGCTAAAGTCTGTAGCATGGTCAGCACCGTACTGTTCGGAGGAAGCAGTTGCTGTTCTATATATTCCTCGAGGAAGATAGTCTCATCACGTAATCCCTGAGGACGTTGCAACAGTCGTTTCAGTGCAGTTTCCGGAGTAACTTTTACATGGATAATATGATCAGGAAAGTTTATCTCTAACGTTTGATACGCTGCAATATGTGCAGACATATCAATACCCATATCGTATACTAAAGAGGATACAGCCGACCTATCCACAAGTGATACGGTGATGTCCATATCTGTCACAAGGTGGTCTTGAAGCGCACAACGTGATAGGGCGTACATCAGACGTTTAGTGACTGCACTGTACGATTTGTTATACAGAACGTTTTGTCTTAAATATTCACCGATAGCTGTACCACCAGGTTCTCTGTATACCTTGTATCCGTATCTATCCTTCAGTGCCTGAAGTATAGCGGTCTTTCCTGCTCCGTCGATACCGTCGAAGTGTATTACTTTATTCGTTGCCATAATATTTCCTAAGTACTAACATTACAGCTATTATACACGATTCACCGGTAAAGGTCAATGTATGTGAAGTAGTTTCAGAAGGGGTTTTATCACATAGACCCGGGGCAGGCGGAGATGGGTTGGTAAGGGGGCAGAAACCAGAGGAGGGATTTATGGCAGGTCGGGCCTTATAATGCTGGGGGAGTCACCTACTGCGCTGTTTTCATCACTTAGTGTGTAGCTGCTGTGAGGTTGGCATTAGCTTGGTATTGCTAAGAGTGCTTCTGTAGTCGATGCAACAGAAGGCTTCGCCTTCTGCAACATTGAGTTCACATAACGACTGTGGCGGGTGCGTCAATGTTGCGTTCAAGTGCCTGCGGCACTTGATCTCACCACTGTCACATCACCTCAATTCATAATATGTACCCAGGTTGGTTAAAGGCACACAACAGTTTCAGCAGTTAAATCAGTGTAGCAGTTAAATCAGTGTAGCAGTTAGTATGTAAAGTCAAACAATCAGTGTAGCATTAAATCAGTGTATATAGTATGTAAAGTCAAACAATCAGTGTATGCAGTGTGTGTTTTGTAAAAATCAGTGTGGTGTTTGCTGTAGGTAGACTTAGGCCTTTTGCTTCGGGAGGCTTCGGGCAGCACAACACCCTTAGAGAAAGATACAGGAAAGTAGGTTTTACAACGTTTATACGTATAGAAATGATACATCTTCTGAGAGATATTCGCTAACTATACTTAACCAAGTGTATGATACAACTGAGTAGACCTGAGTACTGACTAACTATTGTAACATAACTACTGTTCATACTGATACAGTGGTGTATAACGTTGAGATAGGGAGCAGCGTCTAACCGATATGACTAGTACCACTATAGCTACGTGGTAGGGATTAATGTGTTTCTGGTTATGTACATTCTGCTATAACCACAGTGTTCTTTGCATCGGCACTGGTAGACAATTTACTAACACATCATCTTATGTGGAGGTATCTATGCTGCCAGGTTATCATCCTAACAACTGACCTGTAGGTTTAGCTATCCCCTACACGGTAAGGTTACAGTACTTGTACACTGTACTACTATTTCTCCACTTGAACATCATTACGATGTTTTATCCTTTTGTATGCGCAAGGTCCCTTAACTACGAACTAAGCAAGCTAACATACAAACTATTCCATAACTGCTATCGCTGAAGGTTATACCAAGGTAGGAAGTGACAGGCTTCTCCTTGGGAACTATATCCATAACCTTTACTGCTATATCCCCTACTTCATCTGCTTGCGCAGAAACCTTAAACAACAAGGTCTATATCTTAATCCTAGAGTGTGGTGCAGAGCTACCCGAAACCTCCCGCTCACACTATAACATCTGATTACTTTAGAAGGCTGTCGACATCTCTGTCCATTAGTGAATCACCATTCACACAACAGCCCGTCCTCGATACATACTGGGACCAGGGAGTAACCACAGCGGTTATAGCGTGCTCATTGTCTACAGGAGTTATCAACAACATCCTGCTTATTACTGATCGAAAACGAACCTATTGTTAAACACTAACCGCCCTTGCCGCCTGTTCTTTTGAATAGCAGGTACTTAGTTAATGCAGGCCTTCAGTTCAGGTGAGACCCCACCTAAGGGGAGCATCCGGCGTGTACATAAAGGGGCTTGTCTTCCCCAACCTTTCGGTATGTCCATACGTACACATCTACAACAGCGCATATCACCGTCCCGCTATTAGAACCGCAATCCATCTGTAACAATCCTTACCATCAGTAATAACACAACAATTAGGTAAGTACTTAGCAGCCTGTTACAGTGTTGGTAAACAAACTCATCGTGTCGATCAAACATCCTTGAGTTTATACGCTGCGAATAAAGGGTTAAGCTAGTCCAGGTTAGGCTTACCATTGCCTCACTACCCTGTACCTTTGGTCTTTCCGACCTACCGGGATTACTTCCAGTAACTTACACTCACCATAATGCTTAAGCGGAGAGCCTATTTAAATTGGTCGCCTCTCTGATTCGCTTGAATCAGATACCTACATCGGCTTAACAAATCACCGGTTTCGATATGGCGGTTGCACAAAAACAGTAACTTCACTGTATCGGATTCTTGTACAACTGAGGGAACGTACCTGACGCAAGGGTCCGCCTTACGTGTACGTATCGAGTAGAACCTCTACTCCCAACTTTGTCCTTACCCCCAGCAGAATGCACCATAAGTAGCCCCTTTATCATAACTACCCGGTACACCCCCTGCTCTTTTTAGACAACCTTCCTCGTTAAGTTGGCACCTCACAGTAGAAAGGATTTGTGTTGACGCTATACAAGCACTCTATGAATATGCTGCCGTTTTATGTGTCGCCGACCATACCCATCAGTTAATGTAAACCCGTATAACTCTCGACTCGTAACCCACGAAATCCTTATGGGACTGGTTAGAGGAGTCTGTTTGTAAACTCATCGCTGTTGTTTCCTTATCCCCGCATCTGATATAGCGGTCTTTTTCCACAACATATGCTGACCATTATACAGCACATCCCCAAAGAAGTCAAGCCGCACTTGTTACAGACCGATCAGGCATAAAACCGAGCACAGTTTCTACTAATCAAAATTTAGACTAACGGTCTTCGGAAACACTCAATAAAGCCTTTAACGTTCCTGATAAGTCCCTGTAACCTCCTAACCGATCTAGCTTTACATGTAACGGCGATTAGAGGGCGAAATTTAGCCAAAAAAAAGTGGCAGTGCTTACGCACCACCACTAACATTTTAGGAGTATTTCACAACATCACACAAACAAACGCAAGGAGCTGCCTTCGCATTCATTAAAACCTATTATACCTGATGTGTTTATAAAAGTAAAGACCCCGCATCAACCACTGTAACCGATAAAGGCACCTCTCTTTTACACGATCCAGCGTTTAGATGTATGTTGATCCCGGGATAGTCCACGTGGAGAACACCTACTGTGTGTACTATAGCATAAATAGCCGATAACTCCTCCGGGGAGTAATAAGTACTCAACATTCTGTAACGACGCCTAACTCGTCTGTGTACCTCTCTAAGCTGTCTGTATACCTCGTATATGGGTAAACCACTTAGATCATGTATATCCTCCACTATAGGTGTCCAGTAATCAAAGAATGACTCTGGTACAAATAACGATTCTAACAGATTAAAATCCACATCGATGTAATGCGGAGGAATATCGGGGTAAGGCCACTCCCTTCCAGAAAGGTACACCTTAGCGGTTATTACTAGCCGCTTCTTCATTTAATACCCCAGAATACCTGATGCAGTCTTACACGATAGTTTCCATATCACCCATAACACAGTCGCAACCGCTATTAACATACCGCCTAACATAAGTTTTCTCCTATCAAGTTATCTATCTGTAAACCCTTAGCCAAATCCACTATCTTAACACGCTTCGCATGTACTTTATAATACAACGCCCACGCCACCTTCTCTGCCGCAATATTTAACCCGTTCACTCGCACCACCGGACGCACGACGGTCTTGTACCGTTTCATTCGGACGACGGACTTTTTATCGTTCCCTGTAATACGCCCTGTAACGGGGTTATACTGAAAACTAGCTGTAAGCGTATCTATTGGGATTTCTAAGAAGGTACAGAAGGAGGGGAAGTGAATAGTGCAGGTGGACCGTACTGAGGGATAATCGTTATAAGCACGTACCTGTTCTAACATTGCACGGTAAACACTTTTTGCCATTGTATAATTACTGAAGGGTAATGGGCCCGGTAGGGTTCGAACCTACAACCAAGGGATTATGAGTCCCCTGCTCTACCGTTGAGCTACAGGCCCTAAAAGGGGGCTACCCTTAATTGCGAACAGGATAGCCCTAAATACCACCAAAGGAGACTTTATGCAGAATCCGTATCACCATCAATAGATGCGGTGGATAGATACGCTTTAGCTTGTGCTTTCGCATCTGCTAAAGAATCTGCGGTAGGAGTAATCTTGTCCCAAGCCTGTGTTGCTAGTTTTAGCATAGTGATGTGGCCTGTGGAGGGATACCATTTAAAACGTTTAGAACCGATGCTAAACTCTTCTACGTCCATGTTTGTGTCCTCATACTTTATTTACATTCAAACGGGGGATACCTTCTGCTAAGACAGTCGGCCCTGCTATTAAACACCTTATCAACTCCTTAGCACTCACCGTGGTGAGAGAGGGAGGAAAGAGGGAGTTTCTCACTCCTACCCAGCATTACCTGTTCGGTACCTGTAAGCTAATCAATAACGGAAATACTTCCTTATCGTTAAACCTTATAGTACAGTTCACCTGCTTCTCTTTCTATATAAGGGTGAAGAAGGAATAGGTTAAACCCTTTACCTGGTTAAGGAGTGCTCGTGATTACACGACCCTGCGCTTACTCGCATAGGGTAAAACCGTCTAAGCGGCTATGGGTGTTACCCTATTCCTTCTTCATAAGACTGGTACGGATAGGGGGACTCGAACCCCCACGACCGAAGTCACAGGAACCTAAATCCTGTGTGTCTACCAATTTCACCATATCCGCATCATCGGAAAACATTATACCATAACAAGGACTGAAACGTTAGCGACATCTAACGCAGTGTCAATGTTACCTAAAAAGGTATCGCGCTCTGAACGTAATCGCTCTAAACGACCTCTCATAGCTGCTAAAGTAGTAGTATCGATACTGTATTTTGTCTTTTCATCAGTTATGATACGGTCTAACAATGTATTATACGCAGCATCCACATCCTCTTTATCCCCTAAAGATATGTGGTTGGCTTCTAATGCCTGTTTTTTCGCTTCTTTGGGCTGTGCTGCTAATATCTTACGCTTATCTGCCACCGCTCTTTCGTTAAGTTCTACGGCTCTGCTATGGTGACGCTCAGCGTTACTAATAGCGTCTACAAGCATTTTAATACGTGCAACGGTAGTAGTCTCATAGTCTTCCCTAATAGCCAACGCGGCTGCAATAGAAAAGGTGTCCCCAGAGATCGACACTGTACCTGGAGTGGCTTGAGCTTGTACGATACCCGCTAATAATGCAGAACGTCTTTTTAAAAGGTCATTTATAGATTTAAATACAGCATCTGCATCTGCCTTAGCAAGGGCGGGGTCAACACTTTCTCTGCCCATTACAGAGCTTCCCGTAGGGGTAGTGGAGATTATAGGAATAAGCTGTATATCAACTGGAAGCGCGTTAAACTGCAACACACGGTGGTTAATACGAACTTTATCCCCGAAAGCCGTAGGGCGTTTTGTTGGCATAAACCCGTACTCTTCAACCAAACGGTTGTTAATACGTTCTACTTCTTTACGTGCAGCGTTTAGGGGTATGGCGGTTTTTGGAGTCTCATTAGAGACTCTCTTGATAAAAGAGGCAAGGGAAATAGATTCATCACGAGGTTCGAGGATTTCTTCAGTCATATCATTCTCACAAGTTAAGTAGTCTAAGGTACTAAAAGATAAAAAATCTAGGCTTGGCAGCTTTAGCCCGGCGAGTAGGTAGTAACAACCGTTTCCGTCTCCTTGCGGAGTGGGCATAGTCTAATGCTTATTACTTAGTCTTTAAATACATAGTGCTTAGTAATCTAAATATCTGCAGTCTAAACGCTGGTAGCTATGACTTATTGTCTAGTCTCTACATTGTAATGCAAACGAAGAGGGGGACTCTAACCCCCAAGAGAATTTAATCTCGTCGGACACTACTCCGATGCGTCTAACATTTTCGCCATCTTCATTAAATTGTATAGGAGAATCGAACTCCCGACCTATGGTTTACTAGACCATCGCTCTACCGATTGAGCTAATACATTCGCATTTCCAGTGCGTTTTTGTTTAGGGATAATGTTCCCTGGACAGATACCTTTTTCTCCTAAGCTGCCAAGCCTAGATTTTCTTAAAAAGTGGGTGGAGATGGTGGGGTAATACCCCACAAAACGAGAGTCCTAGACCTAAAATGTCGCATCTGGTTCATCTCCATAAAACTGTAATGGGTGAGGGCAGGAATTGAACCTACGCCGTCTGGTTCACAGCCAGAAGTTCTGCCACTAAACTAACCTCACCATAAAACTGGGAAGAGGAGGATTCGAACCTTACCGAAGCCCGGAGGGGCACTGGGTTTACAGCCCAGGCACGTTGACCGCTTGTGTAACCTTCCCTAGAAACTTTAATAACTTACTAACTAAAAATGGAGCGGGTAACGGGAATCGAACCCATGTCAGTAGCTTGGGAAGCTACAGTTCTACCATTGAACTACACCCGCATAAATGTTTCAAAAGGTTCAGGAAGGGGGACTCGAACCCCCAAGAAGCAGGGTATTACGCATCTCTCAATCTTTGATAAAATCTTTGATATTAGCTGTGCAATAACCCTACTTCACCGTACTGCGTCCGCGGAGCACATACGGGACTTTACCGATTTGTCTATTCCCACATAAACTTAAACTGTTTAAAGCTGGCGGGCAAGGGGGGAATCGAACCCCCGACCTATCCCTTAGGAGGGGATCGCTCTATCCCCTGAGCTACAAGCCCTAAATAAAAAAGGTGGGTGTATAACCCACCAAGTCATTCTCACCACAGAATGAAGGAGGAGACTTTGAAATCGTTAAGGAGTGGGCTGTAGTGCGCCCACTACTGGAATCCTTAAAACGCCCCGTAGGGCTGAAAGTGGAAGGGTAGTCACACTAGGCTAATGCGTCCACAGCCCACTCCTTAACAATCTATGTATCTATTATACACATAACATATTAGGAAGTCAACACCCCTGCACCACCTGTAAAAGTGATGCTGGGGGACTTCCTATAAGTCATCTGTAGGCTTAAAGGCGGTACGACGAAGCAGAAGTAGCCCATCAGCGATAGCTTGCTTCTTTTTATTAAAAGAGTGCATCTGTGCGGTAGTTGGACGCGAGTTTCTCTCGAAGTAGTCCTGAAATCCCCAAATAGGCAAAGTGAAAGACTTTCCTTTACCTATGGGGAACACTTCATAAGTACCGTCTCGGTTAGGGTCACCCCAGATGAGGCATAAGGAATACGACCGATCTTTATCGGCGGCAAACGCTTCTACAATAGATGCCTTTTGGTCGGCGCGGCAGATCACCAACATCGCTTTGGTTTTATTATCACGACGGACTGCAATGTACCCGATGTCACGAGTGTCGTACTGATAGCTAACCTCTAAGTTGGTGTAATACTTTATCAGCCAGAACCACTTGCAGTGCTGAGCATTCACAAAGATGTGTTTATCGAAAAATACACGCCCACTGTCTATCTTTAAGAACTCGGCAACCACCGCCGCATACGGCATGTTGGTACAGTCGACAGCGGCATCAAGTTGTCCTGACGACAGCTTTTCTAAATCATCTTTAGTGGGAGGAGGGGTGACGGGGAGAACGATGGGTAACATACTTAACACTCTCAAAACATATATAGTACCACAAAGACTGTGGGATTGCAATACGTGACGGGGGTGAGTGCCGTGACGGGGGTGAGTGCCGTGACGGGGGTGAGTGCCGTGACGGGGGTGAGTGCCGTGACGGGG
>JACCEE010166226.1_pt1 | contig 56921 bp, 54 predicted proteins | sample 7449931 | NCBI WGS metagenome assembly JACCEE01 (sample SAMN15323457, study PRJNA562643) | freshwater metagenome | isolation source: river surface water | place: USA:Blue River Watershed | collected 2017-08-19 | reverse complement strand
GTAGACAAGGTTCTTCCTGGGCAATCGTGACGATTGAAGATCTCGAAGGCGCTATTGACGTTCTATTCTTTTCTAATTCCTATCAACAACATGCCTTAAATTTAATTGAAGATCGAATAGTTGCAGTCAGAGGTCGTATTGATAAGAGAGAGGAAACGCCAAGGGTTGCAGCGATGGATTTATCACTTCCAGATATAAATCAGGCGCCAATTGGTCCCTTCATAATTAAAGTTGAGGCAGAACGATGTACGCCACCAGTAGTCGATCGTATGAAAGAAATTTTGAGATCTCACCCAGGAACTCGAGAGGTACATCTCCGCATCGAGGGTGGAGCCAAGGAAACGACTTTTAGATTAGATGATGGATTGAGAATTACCGCGTCGCCAGGCCTCAGTGCTGATTTAAAATCAATACTCGGTCCTGATTGCCTCGTTTAATGCCAACGCGCCGAAAAGATAGATTTCTCTAGACTGTGCAAGTGTTGATTCGTAAGCAGTTAGAACTATTGCCTGCACTTGATGTACAAGGCGGTAAGTCAGTTCGAATCTCATTTAATAATGTTGCAAACCAAACCCCTGATTCGGACCCTAAAGAGATTGCAGATAAATTTCTTGAAATGGGAGCAAAATGGCTTCATCTAGTTGATTTAGATGCAGCCTATGGGGTTGGAAACAATCGAGAACTGCTTTCGAAATTAATTGGCGGGTTAAGTATCAAGGTGCAATTCTCTGGCGGGATCAAAGATGAAGATTCACTCAAGTTTGCGATGGAGAGCAGATGTGTACGTGCAAATATTGCAACAGCCGCCCTTTCAGATATGGATTGGGTTGCCAGGGCAATAAGTAATTACGGTGAACGAATTGTCATCGGTCTTGATATCAGGGGAAGAGACTTACTTGGGAGGGGAAGCAAAGTGTTGATTAAAGACTTCGCATCCTCCATTAGAACTTTAAATAGTCTCGGGGCGCCTCGATATGTAGTCACGGATGTTGAAAGAGATGGCTCTCTATCTGGGCCAAGCCTCGATCTCTTAGATGAAGTTCTGCAATTAACCGAAAGGCCTGTGGTCTGGTCTGGTGGCGTTTCAACGCTTGAGCAGCTCGAACTCTTGCGTGCTCGTACCAGCACAGGACTTGAAGGCGTCATAATTGGCAAAGCATTTTATGAGGGAGAACTCTCTTTCCCCGAGGCCCTAGGAGTGTGTAGTACGTAATGTCTATTAATTCTGCGCTTACTCCAATCTCATTATCTGAATTTCGGAAGTTCGCCGAGAGTTACAACGTAATTCCAGTCGCCGAGAGTTTTCTTGCTGATAGCGAAACGCCATTAACGCTTTATGCCAAACTGACAAAACATTCACCTAATACTTTCTTATTGGAATCGGCTGAACATGGTGGGAGCTGGGCTAGATATTCATTTATTGGTGTTTCAAGCCAGGCTACATTGACGGAAAAATCTGGTCTCGCAACTTGGATTGGCACGCCGCCAGCAGGTGCGCCATCGGGTATCGATCCGTTAGAAGCACTTCGTATTACTGGATCGCATTTAAGAACACCACGTATTCCTGGTTTGCCCCGTCTTACTAGTGGATTAGTTGGCTATCTTGGTTATGACTCAGTACGAAGGCTTGAAAAATTGCCAGATCTAAATCCTGATGAACTTGGATTGCCAGAGCTTGCTTTTATGCTAACTACAGATTTAGCAATCTATGATCATTTGCAAGGTTCGGTAACTTTAATCGCCAACGCAATTAATTGGGACGGATCCAAAGAGCGAGTTGAAGAAGCATATGAAAAAAGCTTGAAACGACTCTCAGAGATGAAAAAACTTTTGAATGAGCCGTTAATAAGCCCTCTGACTCATCTAGATGATCGAGCACCTCTCGACTTCACGCGCAAAACTAACGCCACTGAATTCTGCGATGGCGTAGCGAAAATTAAAGAAGAGATTAAGAGCGGCGAGGCTTTCCAAGTCGTTCTTTCGCAGCGATTTGAAATGGATAATCACGCAGATCCATTCGATGTATATCGCATGCTTCGCCTACATAATCCAAGTCCTTATATGTTCTTATTCCGATTTGCAGATGGTTTAAGTGTTGTTGGATCTAGTCCGGAGGCTTTAGTTAAAGTAACTGATGGTGAGGTAATGGTTCACCCAATTGCAGGAACTCGAAAGCGAGCATTAGATCAGGCGGAAGATATTCGCCTTGGCGAAGAATTACTTGCAGATCCTAAAGAGCGAGCCGAGCATCTAATGTTGGTCGATTTAGGAAGAAATGATTTGGGTCGAGTATGCAATCCAGGATCGGTGAAGGTTGTTGAATTTATGCAACTAGAGAGATATTCACATGTGATGCATATCGTTTCAACAGTGACTGGAGATTTAAAGAGTGAATTAGCGCCAATTGATGCTCTTTATGCCGTTTTTCCAGCAGGAACGCTTTCGGGAGCTCCGAAGCCAAGAGCGATGGAGATTATTGAAGAATTAGAAAATTCTAGAAGAGGAATCTACGGGGGAGCGATTGGCTACCTAGATTTCACTGGCAACCTTGATACCTGTATTGCAATCAGAACTGCGATCCTTAAAGGCAATAAAGCATATGTGCAGGCCGGCGCAGGAGTAGTTGCAGATTCTTTGCCAGAGAGTGAAGATGCTGAATGCCTTAACAAAGCAGCTGCAGTAATTGGCGCTATTTCCTCTGCAAACAAGTTAAGGAAGCTGCAGTGAGCGTACTCTCGGAGATAATAGAAGGAGTTAAAGCTGATGAGGCAGCCAGAAAATTAACTCCTAATCAGTTGGCAGAAAAAATCGCTTCAGCACCTAAACCATTACCTGCATTATCCATTTTTCAGCAGCGCGAATTTTCCATAATTGCCGAGATAAAACGATCATCTCCAAGCAAAGGTGAACTTGCCACTATCCCAGAGCCAGCTTCACTCGCAGCTATTTATCAAGAAGCTGGCGCAACCGCGATAAGTGTTCTGACCGAAGAGCGTCGCTTCAAAGGTTCTTTAAAGGATTTGGAAGTTGTCCGTTCCGCTGTTGATATTCCAATACTTCGAAAAGACTTTATGGTTAGCGAATACTTAATTGAAGAATCTCGGGCTTTCGGCGCAGATATTATTCTGCTTATAGTTGCAGCCTTGGATAATCACCAACTAAGGGATTACTTACAGATTACCGAATCGCTAGGAATGAGTGCCTTGGTTGAAGTACACAATCAAGAGGAGCTGGACCGCGCTTTGGCAGTGGAAGCAAAAATCATTGGTGTAAACGCAAGAAATCTAAAGACTCTAGAGGTTAACCAATCAGCATTTGCAGAGCTAATGCCAGAGATCCCTAATCAAATAATTCGGGTTGCAGAATCGGGAATTTTCGAGAATTCGGATGTGGTCACGGCCCGGGAACTTGGCGCAGATGCAATTTTGGTCGGCGAGGCGCTGGTTCGCGCTGATAATCCAAGTGAGAAGATTCAAGAATTTTTAAGAGGCGCAACTTCTGCCAGAAAAGTAGAGTGAGGTTGTGAGCGAAGGGCATTTTGGAAAATTTGGTGGGCGCTTTGTGCCAGAAGCGCTGATAGGCGCGCTTGATGAATTAGCTGCAGCTCACGATGCAGCTCAAAATGATCCGAAATTTGCTGTCGAACTTAGTGAACTTCATAAAACTTATACCGGGCGTCCCTCAATAATTACCGAAGCCACTCGATTCGCTAAGCATGCTGGCGGCGCACGAATCTTCCTAAAGCGTGAAGACTTAAATCACACGGGGAGTCACAAAATAAATAATGTATTGGGTCAAGCTCTATTAACAAAGCGAATGGGTAAGAAGCGGATTATTGCTGAAACTGGAGCTGGTCAACATGGCGTTGCTTCTGCAACTGCTGCGGCATTAATGGGTTTGGAATGCGTTGTTTACATGGGCGAAGAAGATACAAAGCGCCAATCTCTTAACGTTGCGAGAATGAAGATTTTGGGCGCAGAAGTCATTCCAGTTACTACTGGATCGCGAACTCTCAAAGATGCAATCAACGAGGCGATGCGTGACTGGGTAACAAATGTTTCTACAACCCATTATCTGCTTGGCACTGTAGCTGGTCCGCATCCATTTCCAACTATGGTTCGCGATTTTCACAAGATCATTGGTGATGAATCTAAAGCTCAATTACTCGAATTAATTGGGAAGCTTCCTGATGCAGTTCTCGCCTGCGTAGGCGGTGGCTCAAATGCGATCGGAATTTTTCATGCCTTTATCGATGATCCAAAAGTTCGCCTAATTGGATTGGAAGCAGGTGGAGCGGGTGTTGCAAGTGGAAAACATGCAGCAACTTTGGTTGGCGGCTCGCCAGGAGTTCTCCACGGAACGAGAACTTTTGTCCTGCAAGATCAAGATGGACAAACTATGGAATCACATTCCATTTCGGCAGGACTTGATTATCCAGGCGTTGGCCCTGAACATGCTTATCTAAAGGAAATTGGCCGTGCGGAATATCTAGCCATTACAGATGACGAGGCGATGCAAGCCTTCGATTTACTCTCAAAGAGCGAGGGAATAATCCCAGCAATTGAAACGGCTCATGCCCTCGCCGGTGCCATCAAAGTTGGAAAAGAGTTAGGTGCAAATTCAAATTTACTTATCAATCTCTCTGGGCGTGGCGATAAAGATGTTCAGACTGCAGCCAACTACTTTGGAATACCAATTTAGGAAGCTTTCATGAATAAAAGAACTGAGAGTATTTTTGCCAAAGCCAAGGAAGAAAATAGATCTGTTTTAATCGGATATGTAACGGCTGGATTTCCAAGTAAGTCCGAAAGTAAAAAAATAATTAAGGCGATGATCGCTGGCGGGGTTGACTTAATCGAAGTAGGAATTCCGTATAGCGATCCGGTTATGGATGGTCCAGTGATTCAGCAGACTAGTGAGGCTGCAATCAAGAATGGCATAAAAACTTCAGATGTTTTTGAGATCGTCACTGAATCGTCGGTTCCAACATATGTCATGTCCTATTGGAATCCAATCGAAAAATATGGCATCAAAAAATTCGCTTCCGATTTAGCGCAGTCCGGCGGTGTCGGCGTAATTACTCCGGATCTAACTGTTGAAGAGTCTCAAGAATGGAATGCGGCAACCGACGAATTCAATATTGATAGGACCTATGTTGTCGCACCAAGTAGTACAGATTCACGATTGAGTAAAATAGCCAAAAACTGCACTGGCTTTGTATATGCGGCAAGTTTGATGGGCGTGACGGGCGCTCGTAGCGTTTTATCTAATGATGCCAAAGATTTAGTTTCACGAATTCGTGCAGTAAGCGAACAGCCGATTTCGGTAGGTTTAGGAGTATCCAATCGCGAACAAGCATCTGAAATTTCGGAATTTGCCGACGGGGTGATTGTTGGCTCAGCATTCCTTAAGTTGCTTCTAGAAGGCAGAGGCCCAGATGCAGTTGGAGAATTGGCCAAAGACCTTTCAGCTGGAGTGCGAAAGCGTTAAAGTTAGATAAACTTCGAGTCTCGAAGTTACCGAAGGAGTCAAAATGCCAAAAGAGCCACGTCAACGTCACCGCGATAGCGAGAAGAGCGGGGATACTTTAACTAGAAATTTAGTCCTTGGGATGGTTGCTCTCGTAGTGCTCTCGGGCGTCATATTTACAGTTCTAGATAAGCGCCAGGCATCACTTAGTGATTTCGACGTTGCCCTTGAGAAAATTGACTCCTCTCAAAATGGTCCTGCGCTAACCGGAACTTTTTCTGAGGAAGATGATTTCGGTATCTCATTTAACGTTGGCACAAAGCCGAAAATTGAAATTTGGGAAGACCCACAATGCCCATTCTGTAATGATTTTGAAAAGGCCATTGGATCTTATGTAGAGGAATTGATTAGAAATAAAGAAGCTCAAGTTACTTATCGGATGACTTCATTTCTTGGGCAAGATTCCGTTCGAGCTGTAAATGCATCGTTCTGTTCTGTTGCTGAGGGCAGATTCTTGGATTTGCACAATGCGCTATTCGCGGTCCAAGGCCAAGAAGGTTCGGGTACTTACACAAATGAGAATCTCTTAGCGCTAAGCAAGAAAATTGGAATTACTTCAGCTGATTACGAAAGCTGCGTAACGGATGGTAAGTATCTCGATCAAGTAAAGGCTGTTTATGACTCAATGGCGAAATATAATGTTAAGGGAACGCCGACTGTATTCATTGATGGCAAGATTTGGGATTACAAAGGCACAGGTTTGAACCTAGATGCATTTAAGGCAGCCGTAGCAGCGGCAAAGTAGCCAAAGTGATTCCATCGCCAAGTCAATCTGTATTAGAACTTGGTCCGCTAACTATTCATTACTATGCGTTATGCATAATTAGTGGAATTGCGCTTGCAATCTTTATTGGAAATAGAAGATTTATTTCCCGAGGCGGGAGCGCTGGCGTTGTAGGTGATATTGCAATCTTTGCCGTTCCTGCAGGAATTATTGGCGGCCGGATTTATCATGTTCTAACATCACCTGAGAAATATCTAAATGAACCAATCGCGGCGCTTTATATCTGGGAGGGCGGATTAGGAATTTGGGGCGCAATTAGCCTAGGCGCGCTTATCGCTTTTTTCGTCTATCGGAATCATCCAAAAAGATCCGCAATCAATTTCTCACTATTCGCTGATTCATTGGCACCTGGACTGTTGGTTGCACAAGCTGTGGGTCGATTTGGAAATTGGTTTAACAAGGAATTATTTGGTCGACCATTAGATGCACCATGGGCGCTGCAAATTCCTGAGCGATATAGACCAGATGGATATCTTGCTTTTGAAACTTTCCATCCCACTTTCCTTTATGAAGCTATCTGGTGTCTATTAATTGCATCAATTCTGGTCAAGTCTAGATATCTCCAGGGGCTTAAATCGGGTTCAATTTTTGCTCTTTATGTAGCAGGGTATTCATTAGGTCGCGGCATCATAGAAACATTCAGAATTGATGAAGCTAATCTGATTCTTGGATTGAGATTGAACGTCTGGACTAGCTCAGTTCTTTTCTCACTTGCACTCATCTACCTATTTGTTAGAAATCGCAACTCTCAGCAATCAGCAGAATCCAATAACCTCTAAGTTAGAATGTCCGAATGAGCGAAGCGCTATCTAAATCAGAACATGAATTGCGCGATGAGAATCATCGAACTCACAGAGCGGGATGGTTACGAGCTGCTGTCTTAGGAGCGAATGACGGCCTGGTATCAACTGCATCCTTGATGATCGGAGTTGTTACGGCTGGAAGAAATGACTTTGTTTTGACCGCTGGTCTGGCTGCAATAGCAGCAGGTTCCATGTCGATGGCTGTTGGAGAATTTGTATCAGTTCGTTCACAAAACGATATTGAAGAATCAGATAAAGAATTAGAGATGAAGCAACTTGCACTTGATCCAGAAGGTGAACTAGAAGAGTTAACGAGAATTTATGAGTCACGTGGTATCTCGCGTAAATTAGCTGAAGCTGTCGCACAAGAGCTTCATGAAAAAGATCCACTGGCAGCGCATTTAAGAGATGAATTGGGTCAACATGATGCGACTAAAGCACGTCCGCTACAGGCAGCAGTTGCATCTGCTTTGAGCTTCACTGCGGGAGGATTGATTCCATTTGTTGGCGCTTTTGCGCCGAGTCTTGGAGGAAAGGCGCTCTCTATTGTCTTGATTACCTTTATCGGTTTAGTTTTTGCTGGAATCATCAGCGCGCGTATTGCTGGCTCAAGCATTCTCAAGACAACTAGACGTATTGTTTTGGGTGGAGCGCTCGGTATGGCAATAACCGCTGGCGTCGGTCAACTTGCCAATATCTCAGGCATTTAGATTTAGCTACATCCAAGTAAAGCGGTAGAATTCAGATCGGACAAAGTCGTCCATTAATGCTTTAAATTAGCTTAATAGAGGAGAGGTCCCCCAGTGCGGAGAGCAAAAATTGTTTGCACGTTGGGACCGGCGGTAGAAAATATTGAAAAAGTTGAAGCTCTCATAGATGCTGGAATGAATGTTGCAAGATTAAATCTTTCCCACGGAACGCACCAAGACCACAAGAGCCGGTTAGATTTAGTCCGAAAAGTAGCAGGGAAGAAGATGGTTCCAGTTGCTATTTTGATTGATCTCCAAGGGCCAAAAATCAGATTAGGAAAATTTGATGCAGATTTCTATCAATTGGAAATCGGGGATCTTTTCACAATCACAACTGAAGATGTGATTGGAACAAAATCAAGAGCCAGCACGACCTATAAAGGACTTCCAGGAGATTGCAAAGCAGGAGATTTAATTCTTATCGATGACGGCAAAGTTATAGTCGAAGTGCAAAGTGTTAAAGGAACGGAAGTCTTAACAAAATGTATTGAATCTGGCCAGATTTCAAATAGCAAGGGTTTAAACCTACCTGGAGTAGCCGTTTCTGTTCCGGCGATGTCAGATAAAGATATTGAGGACCTTAAATGGGGATTGAAAGAGGGCGCAGACTTCGTGGCTCTCTCCTTTGTGCGCACAGCTCAAGATATTGAGAAAGTTCACCAAATAATGGATGAAGTTGGCATACGACTTCCAGTTATTGCAAAGATTGAGAAGCCACAAGCAGTTGAAAATCTTGACTCTATTATTGAGGCTTTTGATGGAATCATGGTTGCGCGTGGCGATCTTGGAGTTGAGATGCCAATTGAAGAGATTCCGCTCATACAAAAACGATGCATTACTGCGGCTCGTGAGAATGCAAAGCCAGTAATTGTGGCAACCCAGATGCTCGATTCAATGATGACTAATTCTCGTCCAACTCGTGCAGAAGCTACAGATTGCGCCAATGCAATTTTGGATGGCGCCGATGCACTAATGCTTTCTGGCGAAACTAGTACTGGAAGTTTTCCAATCGAATCTGTTAATACCATGGCTCGAATAATCGAAAAGACAGAGACAGATGCTTTGCATCTAATCCCGGCATTAATGCATAACCCAAAAACGAAAGGCGGAGCAATCACAAAGGCAGCAACCGAAGTTGGGCAAGTCATCGGTGCGAAAATTCTTGCTACCTTTACCAAATCTGGCGATTCTGCCCGTCGCATGTCTAGATTGCGCTCAAATATTCCAGTGGTTGCTTTAACTCCAGATGAATCAACTTATCGGCAACTTTCACTTTCTTGGGGAGTTGAGCCATTGATAATGCCCCTGGTTGAAACTACCGATCAAATGGTTAAACAAGTTGATACGGTTTTGTTGCAAAAGAATCGCGTCAATAAGGGCGAATCAATCATGATTGTTGCTGGCTCACCACCGGGAATTCCCGGATCTACAAATGCAATGCGCGTGCACCAGATTGGTGATGCAGTTGGCGGCATAGCTCCGGCATATCGCTAAACTGAGCGCTCCTCGCCTCGGTACTCCAACGGTAGAGAGGACGGTCTCAAAAACCGTATAGTGTCGGTTCGAATCCGACTCGAGGCACATGGTTAAACCAAAACGGATTCTGATTGCTGAAGACGAGACTCTTATTCGTCTCGATCTTTCAGAAATGCTCCGCGAAGCTGGCTATGAAGTTATTGCCGAAGCTTCCGATGGCGAAGAGGCGATAGAACAAGCAGAAATGACAAAACCTGATTTGGCAATTCTTGATGTGAGAATGCCTAAACTGGACGGAATCTCAGCTGCAGAGAAGATTGTAAAGATTTGCCCGACATTAATGCTGACCGCCTTTAGCCAAAGAGATTTAGTTGAGCGCGCACGTGACGCAGGTGTCATGGGTTACGTGGTTAAGCCATTTACGATTGATGATCTTCTTCCTGCAATCGAAATCGCTTTTAGTCGTCACCAACAATTCCTTGCATTGCAAGATGAAATTTCAGATCTGACAGAACGACTCGAAACTAGAAAACTCGTTGATCAAGCAAAGGGCATTCTCATGAAGGCTTTGAATCTCTCTGAGCCTGAAGCTTTCAAATGGATTCAAAAAAGTGCGATGGACCGAAGAATTACTATGAAAGAGATTTCACTTGCAATTCTTGATCCAAAACAAGCAACTATCGCTCTGCCAAAATTAGGCAGGTAATTCGAGCTGAGCAAGTACGTTCACCTTTTTCATTTGTTATCTCAATCTCATAACAACAGAGAGTCTTTCCAAGGGAAACAGCGGTAGCAACACCCGTCACGATTCCTGATGTAGCAGATTTGTGGTGCGTAGCGTTTATATCAACGCCAACGATTTTTCGAGTTGGTCCAGCATGCAATTGGGTGCCAATTGAACCAAGGCTTTCTGCAAGAACCACATTTGCGCCACCATGCAATAAGCCGAGTGGTTGAGTGTTCCCGGCAACTGGCATTGTGGCTACAAGTCTCTCTGGAGAGGCTTCAATAATCTCAATACCCATTTTCTTGTCGAGTTCGCCCCGACCTCTTTCCCGCAAAATCTCCATAAAGTCGCTCATGAACGTAATTGTATGTCCCTATCTCTAGGATTGAGGTTGTCATGAAGCCGCGCATTCTTTTAATCGATGGCCATTCTCTTGCCTATCGAGCTTTCTACGCCTTGCCTGCGGAAAACTTTCGTTCGAGTACTGGGCAACATACCAATGCGGTTTACGGATTTGCCTCAATGCTGATCAACCTGATTCGAGATGAGAAGCCAACACATATAGCTGCGGCATTTGATGTATCTCGCAAGACATTTCGCACTGAGAAGTTTCCTGAATATAAAGCAAATCGCAAGTCCACTCCAGATGAATTTCGATCGCAAATCAGTTACATCTATGAATTACTTAATGCTTTTCAAATTCCTACCTATGAAATAGAGGGTTTTGAGGCTGATGACTTGATCGCCACAATCGTAGATAAGGTCGGTAAGGAATCTGAGACTTTAATCTGCACCGGCGATAGAGATTCTTTTCAACTAGTCACAGACTCTGTCACAGTTCTTTACCCCAAGAAAGGTGTTACAGATTTAGCCCGAATGACTCCAAATGCCGTTGTCGAGAAATATGGCTTAACGCCAGAGCAGTATCCGGATTTTGCAGCACTTCGCGGCGATCCAAGTGACAACCTTCCCTCAATTCCAGGAGTGGGAGAGAAGACTGCAGCTAAGTGGATAATCGAGTACAAATCATTGGAAAATCTCTTATCTCGTTCAGAAGAGATTACCGGAAAAGCCGGAGAGTCGCTTCGTGCATTTATCTCAAATGTGAAACTCAATCGAGAATTAACTCAACTTAGGCACGACGCTCCACTTCAAGTAGAACTCTCGGCGATGAAGTGGAATGGCATCAATCAATCAAGTTCCTTAAAGCTTTTTGAAAAGCTTGAAATAAAAGCGCTTAGAGAGCGAATAAAGCAGCTCGATACCAATCAAATAGGTGACGTTCTGCCCTTTCAGGATAATTCACCAAGTTTGAAATCCGCAATTAAAGTTTCTGGGAAGATGTTTGGTAAAGCTGAATTTACAAAAACTTTAGCTAACGGAAAGAGCCAGGTTTTTGCACTCCTAGATGATTCTGTAGCGTTTGTAACTATTGATGGGAAAGACGTTTACGAACTGAAGCTTGAAGCTAACATTTTTCAAAATTTAGTTATTACCACTCATCGCGGAAAAGAACTTGCAAAGAGCGAAGCTGGTGGAACTATTAATTTTGATACCGAAATTGCGGCCTACTTGATTAATCCAGGAACGAGAGATCTCGAAATCGTTGATGTTGTGCGAAAATATCTTGAATTAGATTTAGAGGAGAGTGAATCAAAACCGGAGACTCGAGAACTGGTGAGATATTTACCCCTCTTGGAAAAAAAGTTAAGAGAAGAGCTATCAAATCGAGAGTTATTGAAACTCTATCTGGATTTAGAAATGCCGACTATGCATCTTTTGGCGCAAATGGAGGCAGTTGGAATTGCAGTTGATGGTGAGGAGCTTGCAAAACTTCATGAAGAATTCTCCGCTTCTGAGGCTTCCGCGACAAAGGCGGTCTTTGCTGCTGCAGGACGCGAATTCAATGTTTCATCACCAAAGCAACTGCAAACCGTTCTCTTCGAAGATTTGAAGCTACCTAAAACTAAACGGATAAAAACGGGATTTAGTACCGATGCCGAATCTCTCGAGTGGCTCTACGCAACAACTAAGCATCCGGCTTTAATGAATCTACTCCGAATCAGAGAAGTATCTAAACTCCGCACGACTGTAGAGGGCTTACAAGCAGCGATTGCAAGAGATGGACGGATACATACAAGTTTCCAACAGACGGTGGCGGCAACAGGCAGACTTTCGTCGACGGATCCGAATTTGCAGAATATTCCAATTAGAACTGAAGAGGGTAGGAAAATTCGGCACGCCTTTGTGGCTCAGTCACCCTTCGTTAACTTGATGACCGCCGATTACAGTCAGATTGAAATGCGAATAATGGCGCATTTATCAAATGACGCGGGGCTATTGAAAGCGTTCGCTGCTGGCGAAGATTTACATTCAACTGTGGCATCACAAGTATTCGGAGTTTCAGTATCAGATGTGGATAGCGAAATGCGACGTCAGATAAAAGCCATGTCTTATGGATTGGCATATGGACTCTCTTCTTTCGGATTGGCGCAGCAATTAGATATAACGCCGGCCGACGCAAGTGCACTAATGGCGAAGTATTTTGAACGCTTCGGAGGAATTCAAGATTATTTGAAAGAAGTTGTGCGAGTTGCACGAGATAAGGGTTATACCGAAACTATCATGGGAAGACGTCGTTATCTTCCAGATTTAACACATGAAAATCGGCAACGTCGAGAAGTTGCAGAACGCATGGCACTTAACGCTCCAATTCAAGGTTCGGCTGCGGATATCATAAAAGTTGCCATGCTCAACGTTTCTAAAGTGATTAAAGCTAGAAATCTCTCCTCAAGAATTCTTCTACAAGTTCATGATGAATTGATATTTGAAGTTGTTGAAGGTGAAGAGAAGATTCTGGAAGATTTAGTCCGACAGGAGATGGGATCTGCGTATCCCTTGCGAGCTCCATTGGATGTGAATATTGGTTTCGGAAAGAGTTGGGATTTAGCCGCCCATTGAGGCGATTCTCGGCGCTAAATTGCCTTGCTTCATCTCTCTAAGTACTCTACGAGCCTCGCGTTGGAATCTTGCATCGCCTAAGACATAGTAGGAAATGCCCAGCTTCTGGAGTCGGATCTAAGGCGTGCCCTACTAGAAGCAGTACCCCCGGAGAAAATTGTCTACTCAAATTTCAATTAATGATGTTGGTTCAGCCGCAGAATTTCTCGCAGCAATAGAAGGAACAATAAAGAATTTTAACGATGGTGATTTAGTCACTGGCGTAGTAGTCCAAGTAGATCGTGATGAAGTTCTGCTTGATATTGGTTATAAGACCGAAGGTGTAATTCCTTCCAGAGAACTCTCGATTAGAAATGATTTGGATCCAAGCGAGCTCGTAAAAATTGGCGAGCAAATTGAAGCTCTAGTTCTACAGAAAGAAGATAAAGAAGGACGTCTAATTCTTTCTAAGAAGCGCGCTCAATATGAAAAGGCTTGGGGCGAGATTGAAGGTAAGAAAGAACGCGATGAAGTTGTCGTTGGAACCGTCATCGAAGTTGTTAAAGGCGGCCTAATTGTCGATATCGGGCTCCGAGGATTCTTGCCTGCTTCACTTGTTGAAATGAGACGAGTTCGCGATCTTTCTCCATATATTGGAAAGCAAGTTGAAGCTCGAATCATCGAACTCGATAAGAACCGAAACAATGTAGTTCTATCACGTCGCGCTTATTTAGAGCAGACACAATCTGAGTCACGAACTACGTTCTTGAATCAACTTCAGAAAGGTCAAGTTCGAACTGGAGTTGTATCTTCGATCGTTAACTTTGGCGCATTCGTTGATCTCGGTGGTGTAGATGGTCTTGTTCACGTCTCCGAACTCTCCTGGAAACATATCGATCACCCTGGCGAAGTTGTAGAAGTTGGCGATGAAGTTACTGTTGAAGTTCTAGAAGTTGACTTCGAAAGAGAGCGCGTCTCACTCTCGCTAAAGGCGACCCAAGAAGATCCTTGGCAGGCATTTGCTCGAACCCACACCATTAATCAAGTTGTGCCGGGCGAAGTGACAAAGCTTGTTCCATTCGGAGCATTTATCAAGGTATTTGATGGAATCGAAGGCTTAGTTCACATTTCTGAACTTGCAGAGCGACATGTAGAAATTCCAGAGCAAGTTGTACAAGTAGGCGATCAACTATTCGTAAAAATTATTGATATTGACCTAGAACGTCGCCGAATCTCGCTCTCCTTAAAGCAAGCTAATGAGGGACAAGATGTTCCAGTTGAGGCGTTTGATCCGACTCAGTATGGAATGCCTGCTCGATATGATGAAAATGGAAACTTCATCTATCCAGAAGGTTTCGATCCTCAAACACAAGAATGGCAACCTGGATTTGAAGCGCAACGTGAAGAGTGGGAGCGTCAATACGCAGAAGCTCAAGCTCGTTTCATGGCGCATAAGAAACAGAAAGCTGAAGCACAGGCAGCAGATGCAGCTGCAGGAACTTCTGCACCTGAGCAAACCGCAGAGTAATTGAAATGAAAACTGGACCAGTGACTGCTGGTCCAGTTTTTGCTTTCTCTAGGATGAAAATGCAAGTTTCGGTGGAATACTCAAGGATTAAATAGATGCTTTCGATTGCACTTACAGGTGGTATCGGTTCGGGCAAATCATCCGTCGGAGAGATTTTCGATGAACTGGGCGCAATTGTTATCGACTCAGATCAATTATCTAGAGATGTAATTGAGAGAGGCACACCGGGTTTTGATGAAGTTGTTGCCAGATTTGGCGATGTGATTCTTGTTGATGGAGAAATAAGTCGCTCCAAGCTCGCAGAAATTGTCTTTGTTGATGAGAAAGCGCGCAAAGATCTGGAGTCGATTATTCATCCCAGGGTTCGTGAAATTGCAGAGAGGGTCGTCGCTCGGGCGCCCGAAGATGCCATCGTCATAAACGAGATTCCCCTCCTATTTGAAACCCAGGGGCAGGGGCGATTCGACCTTGTTATAACCGTTGAAGCCAGCGATGAAAGTCGAACCAAAAGGTTAATTGATAGAGGTCTCAAGTCTTATCAAATTGAAAAACGGATCTCTGCTCAAGCATCGAGAGCAGAGCGAGAGTCGATATCAGATTATGTAATTGAAAATGATGAAGGCCTTGAAGAGCTTGAGCGCAAAGTACGAATGCTTTGGGAAGATGAAATCTTGCCTCGCAGCGGAAAAGCAAAATGACCAGAGCACTTACCAAGACACCCAGGGCTGATAAGCCATTTAAGGTAATAAGTGAATTCAAACCTGCAGGCGATCAACCAAGTGCAATTTCCGATCTGGAGAATCGAGTCAACAGCGGAGAACGCGATGTAGTTCTCTTGGGCGCAACCGGAACAGGAAAATCTGCGACCATTGCCTGGCTAATTGAGAAAGTGCAGCGACCTACTTTAATAATTGCTCCAAATAAAACTTTGGCTGCGCAATTGGCAAATGAATTTCGAGAATTAATGCCAGAAAACGCAATTGAATACTTTGTTTCTTACTATGACTACTATCAACCAGAAGCCTATGTGCCACAGACAGATACCTTCATTGAAAAAGATGCCTCGATAAACTCAGAAGTAGAAAGACTTCGTTATTCGGCTACCTATTCGCTTCTTACACGAAGAGATGTAGTGGTTGTTGCAACAGTTTCCTGTATATACGGTCTAGGTACGCCTCAAGAATATATAGATCGAATGATTCATATTCATGTAGGGGATACGATTGATCGTAACTCGCTGTTGCGTAAATTTGTCGAAGTTCAGTATAAGAGAAATGACATTGCGTTCGAACGTGGAACTTTTAGAGTAAGAGGGGACACGATTGAAATCATTCCGGTATATGAGGAACTTGCGATCAGAATTGAGATGTTCGGTGATGAAATTGAGCGCCTAACAACATTAAATCCCTTGACAGGGGAAATAATCAACGAAGCAAATGAAGTCTTTATATTTCCAGCTACGCATTATTCGGCAAGTCCTGAGACTATGAAACGAGCAATCTCCCAGATTGAATCTGAATTGGGTACAAGACTCCAAGAGTTAGAACGTCAGAACAAATTATTGGAAGCGCAGCGCCTTCGCATGCGGACTCAATTTGATTTGGAAATGATTTCCCAACTCGGTTTCTGCTCTGGAATTGAAAATTACTCTAGGCATATTGATGGTCGAGATGTTGGATCACCACCAAACTGTTTATTAGATTATTTTCCAGAAGACTTTCTCTGTGTCATAGATGAATCTCACATCACCGTACCTCAAATTGGAGCGATGCAAGAAGGAGATGCTTCTCGTAAACGAACACTCGTGGAACACGGATTTAGATTGCCGAGTGCGCTGGATAATCGACCATTGACCTTTACAGAGTTTCTAGAGCGAACGCCTCAGAAAATTTATCTCTCCGCAACGCCTGGGCCATATGAACTGGAACAAACTAAGGGTATCTACGTAGAGCAGGTAATTAGGCCGACAGGACTTGTCGATCCAAAGATAGTTTTGAAGCCAACGAAGAATCAGATTGACGATTTAATGGGCGAGATAAAGATTCGCGCAGATCGAAATGAGCGAATACTTGTTACTACTCTTACTAAGAAAATGGCTGAGGATTTAACTGATTACTTTACAAATGCCGGTATAAGAGTTCGATATTTACATTCAGAAGTAGATACCTTGCGTCGCGTTGAATTACTCCGCGAATTAAGATTAGGCGAATATGATGTTCTGATCGGAATTAACCTTCTTCGTGAGGGTTTAGATTTACCGGAAGTCTCTCTTGTAGCAATTCTGGATGCCGATAAAGAAGGATTTTTGAGATCCACACGTTCGCTCATTCAAACTATTGGCCGAGCGGCTCGAAATGTCTCTGGTGAAGTGCATATGTATGGCGACAATCTGACAGATTCGATGAAGAATGCTATTGATGAAACCAATCGCCGCCGCGCAAAGCAAGAGTCCTATAACAAAGAACATGGAATTGACCCCGCGCCATTGCGAAAGAAAATTGCCGATATCACAGATTTGATTGAAAAAGAGAGTGAAGATACAGCGAAACTGATTCCAACTGGAAAGCGGGGAGCCAGCGAAACGCCAGTTGGCGTACATGCAAAATCACTCGTAGCCTTACCGCGCGCAGAGCTACTCGGTTTAATAGATTCGCTTACTGAGCAGATGAGAAATGCTGCCGCCGAACTTCAATTTGAACTGGCCGCTCGGTTGCGAGATGAAATTCGTGAGTTGAAGCGAGAACTTAGAAGTATGGATGAAGGGGGAGTGAAATGAGCGCTGATCGATTAGTAGTAAGAGGCGCCAGGGAGCACAACCTCAAAAACGTTTCAATTGATTTACCGAGAAACGCCCTCATCGTCTTTACAGGCTTGAGCGGTTCCGGCAAATCATCTCTTGCTTTTGACACAATTTTTGCTGAAGGCCAGCGCAGATACGTTGAGTCCCTTTCTGCATACGCGCGGCAATTTCTCGGTCAGATGGATAAGCCAGATGTAGATTTTATTGAGGGTCTTTCACCTGCGGTCTCAATTGACCAGAAATCGACCAATAGAAATCCTCGATCAACTGTCGGAACGATCACCGAAGTTTATGATTATTTACGTTTATTGTTTGCGAGAGCAGGAAAACCACACTGTCCAAAATGCGGAAAACCAATCGCAAAGCAAACTCCGCAGAACATTGTTGATCAAATACTCGCCCTTCCTCCAGAGACAAAATTTCAAGTTCTTGCACCAATAATTAGAGCTAGAAAGGGTGAATTCGCTGATCTCTTTAAAGATCTTGCTGCTCAAGGCTACTCAAGAGCTCGCGTTGATGGGGTGACGATTCAACTAAGTGATCCGCCAAAGTTAAAGAAGCAAGAGAAGCACACAATCGAAGCAGTTATCGATCGCTTGACTGCTAAATCTGAATCCAAGCAGAGATTAACGGACTCAATCGAAACTGCACTCAAGTTAGCCAACGGTCTAGTTACGCTGGAATTTGTCGAAGCGAAAGAGAAATCGGAGAAAGAACGAACCTATAGCGAACTTCTCGCTTGCCATGATTGCGGAATATCAATTCAAGAGATGGAACCACGATCATTTTCCTTTAACTCCCCATTTGGCGCCTGTCCAGAATGCACAGGAATTGGATCAAAACTTGAAGTTGACGAGGAATTGATAATTCCGGATGATGAAATCTCAATAAATGAAGGCGCCATCGCGCCATGGTCTGGCGGTCAATCTTCAGAGTATTTCTTAAATCTATTGGAAGCCCTTGCCAAGGACATCAAATTCTCTCTGGATACTCCATGGAAAAAACTCTCGGCAAAAGCTAGAGAAGCGATTTTAAATGGCTACGAGTATGAAGTTCACGTTAAGTATAAGAATCGGTACGGTCGAGTTCGAAGTTACTCGACGGGTTTTGAAGGAGTAAAACCATTTATTGAAAGACGGCATAGCGAAACTGATAGCGATTACAGCCGAGAAAAATACGAAGCGTATATGCGCGAAACTCCTTGTCCGGTATGTAAAGGAACGAGATTAAAACCAGAGGTTTTGGCAGTTACCCTATCTGGCAAAAATATTGCTGAAATCTGCGAACTCTCTATTGATGAATGCGCAAAATTCCTTAAAGAGATAAAACTTGGTTCAAGAGAAGCCAAGATTGCAGAGCGCGTTATGAAAGAGGTTAACGCGCGTCTGGGATTCCTTTTAGATGTAGGTCTGGAGTATCTAACTCTCGCCAGACCTGCAGCATCTCTATCTGGAGGCGAGGCGCAACGAATTCGATTGGCGACACAGATTGGTTCTGGATTAGTTGGAGTCCTTTATGTTTTGGATGAGCCATCTATCGGTTTGCACCAGAGAGATAACAAACGCCTAATTGAAACTTTGACCCATTTACGAGATTTAGGGAACACCTTAATTGTTGTTGAACATGATGAAGAGACAATCCGAACTGCGGATTGGGTAGTTGATATTGGACCTGGCGCCGGAGAGCATGGTGGCGAGATAGTTGTCTCAGGCAGTCTGGAAGAGCTCATTAACTCAAAAAGGTCGATTACCGGTTCATATATCTCAGGTCGGACTCAAATTGAAGTACCAAAGAAGCGCCGAGAGTTCAATGGAAAGAAATCTCTGGTAATAAAAGAAGCTAAAGAGAATAATCTAAAGTCGATTGATGTAACTATTCCATTGGGACTCTTTGTATCTGTAACAGGAGTGAGTGGATCAGGAAAATCAACCTTAGTAAATGACATCCTTTATTCGGTTCTTGCGAATAAGTTAAATGGTGCTCGAATCGTTCCTGGCAGACATCGCACCATTACCGGGATTGAGCAGTTAGACAAAGTTGTACATGTGGACCAATCGCCGATTGGTAGAACTCCAAGATCCAATCCTGCAACGTATACAGGGGTCTTCGACAAAGTTCGTGCGCTATTTGCTGAGACTAATGAAGCCAAAATTCGCGGTTATCAGCAGGGAAGATTCTCATTTAACGTCAAAGGCGGTAGATGCGAAAACTGTGCTGGTGACGGCACGATAACAATCGAAATGAATTTCTTACCTGACGTTTATGTTCCCTGTGAAGTTTGCCATGGCGCTCGCTACAACCGAGAAACTTTGGAAGTCCATTACAAAGGAAAGACCATTTCTGAAGTTCTGGATATGCCAATTGAGAGGGCGACTGAATTCTTTGAATCAATTCCAGCGATTCATAGATACCTAAAAACTTTATGTGATGTTGGACTTGGATATGTGCGACTCGGTCAATCGGCGCCAACTCTCTCTGGTGGCGAAGCTCAACGAGTAAAACTAGCAACGGAATTACAACGTCGCTCTACCGGAAGAACGATTTACGTGCTAGACGAACCAACCACTGGTCTGCACTTCGAAGATGTCCGAAAGCTTCTTATGGTTTTACAGCGCTTAGTCGATTCTGGAAATACCGTAGTTGTAATTGAACATAATTTAGATGTAATCAAATCTGCAGATTGGGTTATAGATCTTGGCCCCGAAGGCGGTTCTGGAGGCGGTACTGTAATCGTTGAAGGAACGCCTGAATTCGTGGCAAAGGATAAATCAAGCTATACCGGAAAATTCTTGGCAAGCGCTCTAAAGAATAAGTAGAAGAAAAATGGAAATCAGTTATCGCCCTTCCGTTATTCCTGATGAACCGGGCGTGTATAGATTCTTTGACGAAGCGGGAAAAGTTCTATATGTAGGTAAGGCTAAGTCTCTGAAGAATCGCCTCAATTCTTACTTTCAGAAGACTGTTTCTGAGAAAACAGAGAGGCTTGTAAAAGCTGCCAGTCGCGTTGATTGGACTTTGGTTGATACTGAAGTAGAAGCCCTGCAACTTGAATTCACGTGGATCAAGGAGGAGAACCCACCATTTAACGTGCAATTTAAAGACGACAAGTCTTATCCGTTTCTTGCTATAAGCGTTAAGGAAGAGTTTCCAAGAATCTTCATTACGCGAAAAGAGAAGATTAAAGGTATTAAGTATTTCGGACCCTACGCTCATTCTTGGGCGCTACGTACTACTTACGATTTGTTGCTGGAAACATTCCCAATCCGCTCATGCTCTTCGAGTAATTTTGAGAAAGCAAAACGAAGCATGAGACATTGCTTGCTTGGCGATATCGGAAAATGTTCAGCGCCATGCGTCTCTCGCGTTACTGAAACGGAACATCGAGAGTTAGTTAATCGATTGATTAAGTTTATGGAGCAAGGCGGAAACGACATCGAATCTCATCTAAAAGAAGCTATGGCAAAGGCTTCTGCCGATGAAGATTTCGAAAGAGCCGCCAAGATTCGTGACCGCCTTCGAGCCCTTGAAGTCGCGAGTGAATCCAGTGAAGCTGCGATATCAGATTCGATAACTGGAGATTTCATTGCCTTACATGACGATATAACTCATTCGGCGGCTTCAATTTTCAAAGTCAGATTTGGAAGGGTGGTTGGTTCGCGTTCCTGGATCATAGATAGATCGAACCTGCTAGATGAGCAAGATCTCTTAGGTGCGACGCTCGACTTGATTTATCGAGATTCAGAGACGCCAAAAGATATCTACTTAAATATCTCTATTCCAGATTTAGCAAATTTGGAAGAATTGTTATCGACTCGATCTGGCCACAGAGTTGATATAACAATCCCAGAACGTGGCGAAAAAGTTGAAATCCTCAACACGGTAAAGAGAAATGCCCAGCAATCTTTGATTCAGTTCTTAAGTAAGCGAGCAAATGATGCTGGCGTCTCTGGAAGAGCGCTTGAAGAGCTTGCTGCCGCGCTGGATTTGGAGCAGCTCCCACTGCGAATTGAATGTTTTGATATCTCGAATATCCAAGGAACTTCGGTCGTTGCATCTATGGTCGTATTCGAGGATGGACAACCAAAGAAGAGTGATTATCGAAGATTTGGCATTGATGATAAAGAGAAATTTGATGATACAAGAGCGATGCATCATGTAATCACTCGGAGATTTAAGCGCTACTTGGCTGAAAAGGATTTGGAGTTAAGTGAAATTGCTGGAAGTGCGAAGCCAAAGTTTGCGTATCCGCCACAACTTGTAATTGTTGACGGCGGAAGAGGACAAGTAAATGCAGCTGCACGCGCTCTGGCTGAATTAGGAATTACGGATGTGGCACTTGTTGGGTTGGCTAAACGGCTAGAGGAAATTTGGTTTCCAGATAGGACCTATCCAGTTGTTCTACCGAGAAATAGCGAATCGCTCTATCTAGTTCAGCGAATTCGAGATGAGGCTCATAGATTTGCAATTACTTTCCATCGTTCAAAGCGTTCCAAGTTAATGCTCGAATCTCTACTAGATGAGGTTCCTGGACTCGGAGAAACACGGCGCTTATCATTGCTTGAACATTTTGGATCGATAGCAGAACTACGTAAAAGCAATCTAGAGCAGGTTGCTGCGGTCCCTGGAATCGGTGAAAAAACAGCGTCTGCAATCTTCGAAGCGCTCGCTATAGAGAATTCGTCCTATCAGATTGACACAACCACCGGTGAAATTAAGAATGAAGGTCCTTGACATGGATAGCATGATTAAGCCATGACAAGGGAAGTTGTAGTAATTACCGGAATGAGCGGCGCTGGTCGTTCGACAGTAGCTCATTCAATGGAAGATGCTGGCTGGTATGTAATTGATAATTTGCCGCCACAACTTCTCGGGGCACTTCTTGAGTTGACCGAACAAACTAGCGATTCTGTCGCCGTTGTAATTGATGTTCGCGGGCGCCAATTTTTCGATCAACTCAATAGAGCACTTGCTGAATTAGCAGAGCGTGGGGTAATTCGAAAAATTGTCTTTGTCGACGCTGCGGATGAAGTATTGATTCGTCGATTCGAATCATCGAGAAGACCTCATCCGCTCCAAGGAAATGATCGAATCTTGGATGGAATTGAGCGAGAACGAACCAAACTTCACGATTTGAGAGCAGGCGCAGATCTGGTCGTTGATACTTCTCAACTGAATATTCATCAGTTAGAGAGAAAAATTAATGAGCTCTTTCAAAGTGGCTCACTTGCATCATTGAAAGTGAATCTTCTTTCGTTCGGGTACAAATTTGGAATCCCAGCAGATGCAGACTTGGTTATGGATTGTCGATTCATTCCTAATCCGCATTGGCAGCCTGAGTTACGTCCTAAGAATGGTTTGGATTCGGATGTCAGCAAAGCAGTGCTAAGTGCGGCAGAAGTTCCAGAATTCTTAGATCGATATGTTGCAATGTTTGAAAGTATCGCACGGGGTTATCTCCATGAGGGTAAGAAATTTATAACTCTGGCCATTGGATGTACCGGAGGCAAACATAGAAGTGTTGCAATAGCTGAAGAGCTTGCAAAACGATTAAATGGAATGACTGTTGCAAAAGATGGGGAAGTTTCGGCCCATGCAATTCACCGTGATTTAGGACGCGAACGTTAATTTAGAAATGACCGAGACAAAGGTTGTGGCATTTGGCGGCGGACATGGTCTGGCAGCAACTCTGCGAGCGCTTCGAATGCTTCCCATAGATATTACGGCGATAGTTACTGTTGCAGATAATGGCGGTTCAAGTGGTCGATTGAGAAAAGAATTTAATTCCTTACCTCCTGGCGATCTTCGAATGGCGCTCGCGGCGCTCTGTGCCGATGATGAATGGGGCAGAAGCTGGGCCGATTTAATGCAATATCGATTTACTTCAGATGGTGATTTGAATGGACATGCAATAGGTAACCTACTTCTTTCTGCACTTTGGGATAGAGAGATCGATCCCGTAAAAGGATTAGAAAAAGTTGGCGAGTTACTAAAGGTTGTAGGTCGAGTTTTGCCTATGTCTAATGAGCCATTAGATATTGAGGGAACTTTTCGCACTTGGCAAGGAATGCAAGTTGTAAGAGGTCAGAAGGAGGTAGCTATAGCCAAAGGCTCCTTAGAAGATTTACAGCTTCTGCCAGATTCGGCGATGCCTACAACGGAAGGAATTCAGGCAATCGCAGATGCTGATTGGTTGATTTTTGGTCCTGGTTCTTGGTTCTCAAGCGTTCTTCCTCATTTTCTCTTATCTTCTCAACGTGAGGCTATCTACAAATCGACTGCAAGAAAGATCTTGGTCCTTAACTTAGATGCAAATAGCAATATGAGTGGCGATGAGCTTGCCGGGACCTCGCCTGCGGATCATTTGAAGGTGCTCCGTAAATTTGCACCGCAGTTAACTTGTGACTTCGCTCTTGCTGATCATTCCATTACTACATCTCAAGGTGCTTTTCAAGAACTCTCTGCGATATTGAAAGAGATGGGCGGTACTTTAATTGTGAGCGATCTCGCAACGAATCCAGGCAGTAATCAGCATGATCACGAAAAATTATTTTCTGAATTCCGCAACATTATTGCGAGTGAAGTGATTAGATAACGCTCATGGCAATGACCGCTTCGGTAAAAGACGAATTGAGTCGATTATCTGTCTCTAAACCATGTTGTAGAAAAGCTGAAGTCTCTTCAATCTTGAGATTTGCTGGTGGACTTCATTTAACAGCTGGCAAAATTATGGTTGAAATTGAATTAGATACAGCCCAAGCTGCACGTAGAGTTCGTAAAGATATTGGCGATATCTATGGACACGAATCTGATCTCGCTGTTATTAGCGCTGGCGGCCTTCGTAAGGGAAGTCGCTATTTAGTGCGAGTTATTAAAGATGGTGATGCGTTAGCGCGCCAAACTGGCTTAGTCGATTCAAATGCTCGTCCGGTTAGAGGTTTACCGCCACAAGTTGTCTCTGCTGGCGTTTGTGATGCCGAAGCTGCCTGGCGTGGTGCATTTTTAGCTCACGGTTCATTAACAGAGCCTGGTCGTTCATCCGCACTTGAAATTACCTGTCCTGGCCCTGAAGCAGCTTTAGCACTTGTTGGCGCGGCACGAAGATTAGGAATTACAGCAAAGGCACGAGAAGTGCGCGGCGTTGATCGTGTTGTTATTCGTGATGGCGATGCAATTGGTGTACTACTAACAAGGTTGGGTGCACATGAAAGCGTTCTTGCATGGGAAGAACGAAGAATGCGACGTGAGGTTCGTGCAACTGCAAATCGATTGGCAAATTTTGACGATGCAAATCTTCGGAGATCTGCACGCGCTGCAGTTGCCGCTTCTGCAAGAGTTCAACGCGCTTTAGAAATTCTCGGTGATGAGATTCCTGGCCATCTTCGGGAAGCAGGAGAGTTACGAATTAATCACGGACAGGCGAGCCTTGAGGAATTAGGCTCTCTGGCTTCACCGCCAATGACGAAAGATGCGATTGCAGGTCGAATCCGAAGATTGCTTGCGATGGCAGATAAGCGCGCCTCGGAATTGGGAATCCCAGATACTGAGGCAGGGTTAACACCAGATCTGCTCAACTAAGATACTTTTCCGTTGATAGAATTCAATCCCACGGCGTTGTGGCATTAAATCTTTAGAACGAGGTTTTCGATGGTTAAGGTTGGAATTAATGGTTTTGGCCGTATTGGCCGTAATTTTCTCCGCGCACTTATTGCATCAGATGCAAAGATTGAAATTGTCGCGGTTAATGATTTAACGAGCATCGATACTTTGGCGCACCTGATTAAATACGATTCAATCCTCGGAAGAATAAACAAAGAAGTAACTTTTGATGATTCTTCTTTGACAATCGGTGGTAAGAAGATTCGGGTATTTGCCGAGAAAGATCCTGCAGCATTGCCTTGGGGTTCAGTTGGCGCAGATATCGTCATTGAATCGACTGGAAGATTTACCAAAGCCTCTGATGCAGCAAAGCACCTCACTGGCGGCGCTAAAAAAGTAGTCATTTCCGCACCTGCAACAGATGAGGATGTAACTCTCGTACTCGGAGTAAATGATTCTGCTTATGATCCAGCAAAACATAAGATTATTTCTAATGCTTCATGTACAACGAATTGCTTAGCTCCGATGGCAAAAGTCCTTCATGAAAACTTTGGCATCGTTAAAGGCTTTATGACGACTGTCCATGCATATACAAATGATCAAGTTATATTAGATTTTCCACATAAGGATCTTCGTAGAGCGCGTGCCGCAGCAACCAATATCATCCCAACATCCACTGGAGCAGCAAAGGCTATTGGCCTGGTCCTTCCGGAACTTAAAGGAAAATTGGATGGCTATGCACTTAGAGTTCCAGTCCCAACAGGTTCAATTACAGATTTAACTGTTGAAGTATCCAAGGAGACATCTGCTGCGGAAGTTAATGCGGCGATGAAGAAGGCTGCAGAAGGAGAGCTAAAGGGCATCCTTCGGTATACCGAAGATCCAATTGTTTCAGCTGATATTGTCACTGATCCACACTCAAGCATCTTCGATGCTGGGATTACCAAGGTAATTGGAAATCAGGTAAAAGTTGCTTCTTGGTATGACAACGAATGGGGTTACTCCAACCGATTAGTTGATTTGATGACTTTCATTGGAAAGTCACTCTAACAATTGTTGGCTGAACTCAAACCCGAAGTCATCACTGGCAAGCGGGTTTTTCTAAGATGTGATCTCAACGTTCCTCTTGCTAAAAGTGATAACGGGAAACTTGTCATTACTGACGATGGCAGAATCAGAGCTTCATTACCAACCATCAAATTGATATTGGACTCTGGCGCTTCATTAGTTATTTGCGCTCATCTCGGTCGTCCAAAAGGTGAGCGTAAACCTGAATTATCACTGCGCCCAATTGCCGATCGACTCTCAGAGTTGCTGGGTAAGAATGTTGAGTTTGCCGATGATGTGACAAGCTCGAACACTAGTACGTTGGCAGAAAACTTAAAGTCTGGCGAAATACTCCTTTTAGAAAATATTCGTTTCGAATCCGCTGAAACTTCTAAGGAGGAAAGTGAACGAAGAGCGCTTGCCGAGACTCTGGCAAAGCTTGGAGATTTCTATGTCGGTGATGGCTTTGGTGCAGTGCATAGAAAACATGCATCAGTCTTCGAACTTGCAAAGATTTTGCCTCATGCAGCTGGAAAGTTAATTGCAGCCGAGGTTTCGGTGTTACAGCAATTGACAGTTAATCCTGCTCGTCCTTACACAGTCGTGCTGGGCGGCGCCAAGGTTTCGGACAAAATCGGTGTCATTACCAATTTGCTTCAAAAAGTTGATCGGATCGCCATTGGTGGGGGAATGGTATTTACATTTCTTAAAGCAACTGGATATGAAGTAGGAAAATCTCTCCTTGAATTAGATTCATTAGAAACAGTAAATGAAATTCTAAAAAAAGCGAAAGATTTAGGTGTAGAAATATTATTGCCAACTGATGTTGTGGTAGCTCCAAGTTTTGCTGACGAACTGCCAAAAGTAGTTTCGGTTGCCGAGATTCCATCTGACCAGATTGGGCTTGATATCGGCCCAGATAGTTCAGAGAGATTTGCCGCGGCTATCGAGAGTTCCGCAACTGTTTTTTGGAATGGCCCGATGGGAGTTTTTGAGTTTTCAAATTTTGCCGAAGGAACTCGAAAGATTGCCAAAGCGCTAACGAAGGTAAATGGATTATCTGTTGTCGGTGGCGGTGATTCAGCTGCTGCTGTTCGCAAACTTGGATTTAAAGATAGCGACTTTGGGTACATATCGACCGGCGGAGGAGCATCTCTCGAGTATCTTGAGGGCAAGGAATTGCCGGGCCTTATCGCCTTGCAATAAGAATTATGGCCAAACAAATGAGAGAAGAGTGGAAGCGTGCGTAGACCTCTAATTGCTGGCAATTGGAAGATGAACCTCAATCACTTAGAAGCGATCGCCGTTACCCAGAAACTCGCATATTCACTTGAAGAAAAAGATTTTGAAGCTGTAGATGTAGCCGTTTTCCCTCCCTTTACTGATCTTCGTTCAGTTCAAACTCTCGTTGATGGCGATCGGTTGCGCATCTCATATGGCGCTCAAGATATTTCTCCAGAGAAATCAGGAGCATTTACAGGCGATATTTCAGGTTCAATGTTGAAGAAACTGGATTGCACATTTGTAATAGTGGGACATTCTGAACGACGCGCAATTCACGTTGAAAGTGATGAGCTACTAAATCGAAAATTGCGAGCTGTGCTAGCAAATGAAATGGTGCCGATTTTCTGCATCGGTGAAGAGCTGTCGATTAGAGAAACTGGCGCTCATGTTAAATATGTTTTGGATCAACTTAAGTCTGGGCTCAAGGGCTTACATAAACCAGATTTGAAAAAGATTGTCTTCGCATATGAACCGGTCTGGGCGATTGGAACTGGAAAAACAGCAACCCCAGAAGATGCGCAGGAAGTTTGCGGAGCCATTCGTAAAGCACTGGTTCAGATTGGAAGCGAAGAGATTTCAGAGAACGCACGAATCCTTTATGGCGGCTCTGTTAAATCTGCAAATATCGTGGACATTATGAGACAACCTGATATCGATGGCGCGCTTGTCGGCGGCGCCAGCCTTGAACCGGAAGAATTTGCTCGTATCTGCAAGTTCCATAGAGTCATTTAGAGATTCATTTAGCGGTAGGCTTACCCCCTCAATAACCGAAGAAGGAGCGAGAATTGGCTTTAGCTTTATCGATAGCTCTAGTTATAACCAGCGTATTGATGATCCTCTTGGTTCTCTTGCATAAAGGGAAGGGAAGTGGACTCTCTGACCTATTTGGTGGCGGTCTCTCCTCTACTTATGGCGGTTCTTCTGTTGTTGAAAAGAATTTGGACCGAATCACGATTGTCGTCGGTGGCCTCTGGTTCTCTTCAGTTATCGCACTTGGTTTAGTACTTAAATAAATTCTTAGGAGGAAAGATGGCTGGTGGTAGCGCAATCCGAGGTTCGCGCGTTGGCGCGGGTCCAATGGGTGAAGCCGAACGCGGCGAAGCTATTGCACGTTTTCGAATTTCCTATTGGTGCCTAAACGGTCATGAAACAAAACCATCATTTGCTGATGATGGATCTGTTGAGATTCCAGCTGAATGGGACTGCCCAAGATGTGGTTTCCCGGCTGGACGAGATAAAAATAATCCGCCATCACCATTAAAGAATGAGCCTTATAAAACGCATCTAGCTTATGTAAAGGAACGTAGGACAGAGGCAGAGGCAAAGAAGATTCTTGATGCAGCTCTTAAGAAGTTACAAGCAGAAGACGAAGAGTAATTTAAGAAATAACTTGCTTTATTTTTGTAATCGCTATCGCTTCATTCTTTAGATGTATTCGCACTACAGGGAGATTTCTACCCGCTAGAGCTGCATAATCTCCGCTTGTTTGTGCATTGATCAACTCTGCAAAGTCATAACTTGCACCAGGAATTAAAACCTCATGTTCAAACTCAGAGGTAAGTTGTAGAAAAGCTCCGACCAGCGGTCCGCCTTTATGAAATTGACCGGTTGAGTGAAGGAAACGCGGTCCCCAGCCGAAGGTGACTGGTTTCTTAAATCGCCTCGCCAAGAGCGTTTGAAGTTCAATCACTTCGCTCTGTTTTGGCCGATTAAGGTAAGCCATCACAGCGATGTAAGAACCAGCATTTAGCAACTCCAGATAATCGCCTAAGTTATCCATTTTTCTAGGAGCATAAATTTCCATGTTCTCATCTTCAAATACTGGAAGCTGATCATCTAAGTCACCAGATAAGCATTTATTTGTAAGGTCCTTAGCCTCAGTTACATTGGGTTGATTGAATGGGTCAACCTTTAATAGATAGCAAAGTAAAGCCGTAACCCATTCCCAAAAAATAAATTGAGCGCCTAACGGGCCAGAAATATATCTCCCATTGTTTTCCAAGAATTGAATAGTCTGCGCTGTAACATCTTTGCTTTCATGCAAAACTACTGGCAGGACTCCAACTCCGTCCTTACCGGTCGATTCTGCAATTAGCTGTTCGATCCAATCGGCAATTCCGGGAACATTTGAATTCTTATCGAAGAACTCCGGATATTGCGACTCTGGTTGAGCTAATGCAGCAGCCACCTGGACGACAGATGAATCCTTTTCAGTAAAACTTTCAGCCGCCATCAAGGCATCATCTAAAAGAATTGAAACATCGACACCGATTAGCGCGGCCGGCACCAATCCAAAGGCGCTAAGAGCACTAAATCTGCCGCCAACCTTAGGGTTTGCCAGTACTAACTGAGCTCCAACTTCGTTGGCAAAAGTTTCCAATAAACTTCCCGGATCTGTAACGACTACTAGATGCTCCGATAGCGGTAAATTAAGTTTGGCTAATTCTTCAACAAATAACGAACGCTGTGATGATGTTTCGATTGTGCTACCAGATTTGGAAGCGATGATTATGCAGGTCTTCGTCAAATCTAAAGCGAGCGCGGCAGCAACTTGATCAGGATTAGTCGAATCCAGGACAGTTAGTTCCTTCTGATGATGCGCGGCTATAACTTCAGGTGCAAGTGATGAGCCACCCATTCCGCATAAAATGAAATGCTTATGACCAAGTGCGCGCGACCATGCTGATAGTGCATCAAGTTTGGGAAGGAGCGCTCTAGAACTCTCGGGTAAATCGATCCAATCCAATCTAACGGAAGCTTCCTTTGCAGCTGATTCGCCCCAAAGTGTTGGATCTTTCGCTGCTAACCGAATAGTTATCTCATTTAGCGCTGCCAAATTTTGCGCATTTGTATTGAAGCCCGAAACTTTAAGCAAGCGAGGCTCGCTCAACAGCTGAAATCAACTCGTTCCAAGGTTTAATAAATTTTTCGATTCCTTCATTTTCTAACTTAACTGCAACTTCTTCGATATCGATTGATATTTTCTTTAGGAGGTCGAGATGATCCTTGGCAGAGTTATATGTGCCGTGGATAGTGTTGCCTCTAAATTTCTCACTTGCACGGACCGCGTCCAAAGTATTCTCTGGCATCGTATTAACAGTCTCTTCTGCAACTAAATCTAAAACGTACATCGTTGGATCATAAGTTGGATCCTTTACGCCAGTTGATGCCCATAAAGGTCTTTGGAGATTTCCACTTCTTTCGGAGAGTTTCTGCCATCGAGCGCTATCTCTAACTTGCGCGAAATGCTGGTAGGCGAGTCTGGCGTTTGCTAAGGCAGCGATTCCACGTAAACCTTCATTTCCTGTAGATGTGAGCCGGCCATCAATTTCAGTATCAACCCTACTTACAAAGAAAGATGCCACGGAGTGAATACCAGAGATATCTAATCCGGAGGCAACGCGCTCTTCCAATCCGAGAAGGAAAGCTTCGAGAACTTCTTGATAACGCTTTACCGAAAAAATAATTGTTACATTGATACTTATTCCAGAGGCAGTTAATGATCGGATGGCATCCAGGCCCTCCACCGTTGCTGGCACTTTGATTAAGACATTTGGCATGGCAACTTTATTCCATAAATATTTAGCCTGCGAAATTGTTTCTTCGGTGGATCGTGCCAATCTCGGATCAACTTCAATGCTAACTCGACCATCCACACCGTTGGTTGCTTCGTAAATCGGCATAAAAATCTCACATGCTCTTCGAACATCTGATGTGGTTAACTCAGTAATAATTTCCTCAGCACTTAATCCTTTTTGGGAGAGTTCCTTTATGTCATCTCGATAGAGTGAAGAATTGGAGATTGCCGAGGAGAAAATTGCAGGATTCGTGGTTACTCCCACGACATGGCTCGTCGAAACTAGATCAGGAAGATAAGTTGCGTTGCCACCTTTATGGAAACGTTCTCTCGACAGGTCATCGAGCCAGATTGAGACTCCAGCTTCTGAAACTTTCTCAAGTGACATTTAGAGGGTCCTACTTATTTCGAGACTTTTCGATTGACCGTTTTGCCGCGGCTATTACATTTTCTACTGTAAATCCAAATTCTGAGAAGAGCTTTGTATGTGAAGCTGAAGCACCAAAATGATCCAAGGAGAGTATTTCGCCATTATCTCCGACATATTCGCGCCATCCTTGGCGGACGCCTGCTTCAATGCTTACCCGGGCTTTCACCTTTGACGGAAGAACTGAATCGCGATAACTCTGACTTTCTCTTTCAAACCATTCCAGCGATATTGCACTGACTACTTCACATTTAATTCCAGCCGAATTCAATTGCTCTGCAGCGGCAAGCGCTAGCGCAACTTCGGATCCGGTAGCAATCAGGATTACTTCAGGATCATTGATCTTCAGAAGTGGGTATGCACCTTTTGACGCAAGATCAGCTGTATTGAATTTTGATCGATCAATTACTGGCAAATTTTGGCGGGAGAGAATTAGTGCTGCAGGTTTTCGATTTATCAAAATCTGTTGCCAGGCTATGGCAACTTCATTTGCATCAGCAGGGCGAATTACATCTAAACCTGGCATTGCACGTAACGAGGCTAGATGCTCGATAGGTTGATGAGTTGGACCATCTTCACCGAGACCAATTGAATCGTGGGTCCAAATAAAAGTAACAGGGAGTTGCATTAATGCTGAAAGCCTGACTGCACCTCTCATGTAATCACTAAATACTAAGAAAGTGCCGGCAAAGGGGCGAAGGCCACCATGGAGGGCCATGCCATTAATGATTGCTCCCATTGCGTGCTCGCGAATTCCAAAGAAAATATTTCTACCAAAAGGATTAGCTCCATCCATCTTCGATGAGCTTGGTAGAAAAGCACCACCGCCTTCGATGGTTGTGTTGTTGCTCTCGGCCAAGTCCGCAGAACCGCCAAGCATCTCAGGGAATGCGGTCGCTAATTTATTAATTACTTCGCCCGATGCTTTTCTGGTTGCTACCTCTTTACCATTTTCGAAAACAGGTATTAACTCTTTCCAGTTTTCAGGTAGACCATTTGCTTGCATTCGATCGAGAAGTGCCGCTGCCTTTGGATTTGCAGAGCGCCAATTTTCATATCGCGTATCCCATTGAGCGCGGAACTCTCTATTTCGCTCTATCAATTTACGGACATGAGACTCGATTTCTGTTGGAAAGTAGAAATCTTCTGCAGGTAAACCTAATTCAATCTTTGTAGCGGCAACCTCTTCTTTCCCAAGAGCAGAACCATGAGATTTAGCGGTATTCCTCGCCTTAGGCGCCGGCCAGGCAATGACGCTTTGTAGACGAATTAATGTTGGCCTGTCATTAACCGCAACAGCTTCAATCATTGCTCTCTCGAGCGCGCTTCGATCTACATCGCCATCTGACTTAGCTGAAACCTCAATAACATTCCAACCATAAGATCTATATCTTGCACTTACATCTTCGGTAAAAGCATTGTGAGTATCACCATCGATCGATATCCGGTTGTCATCATAAATAACCTTTAGATTTCCAAGGGCTTGGGTTCCGGCAAGGGATGATGCTTCTGCACTTACTCCTTCTTGCACATCGCCATCGCTACAAATCACCCAGATGTTGTGTCCAAAAGGACTATTTTCAAAATCACTTTCTGGATCAAAGAGTCCATGTTTATATCGAGCTGCCATCGCCATACCAACAGCGTTTGCAATACCTTGGCCGAGCGGTCCCGTCGTGGTTTCAACACCCTTTGTATGTCCATATTCTGGGTGGCCAGGAGTTAGCGATCCCCAAGTTCTAAATGACTTCAAGTCATCAATGCTTAATCCATAACCGCTAAATAAAAGTTGAATATATAAAGTTAATGAGGAGTGCCCACAAGAGAGTATGAAACGATCTCGACCAATCCATTCCGGATCAGTTGGATCATGCTTAAGAATTCTCTGAAAGAGCGTGTACGCAACTGGTGCCAGTGACATTGCCGTGCCGGGATGGCCATTACCGACTCGTTGCACCGAATCCATGGCAAGAGCTCTGGCAATTGCTACAGCTCGATCGTCTAAATCGGTCCAATCAGGAAGATTCGATACCGCGTTTTTCATCATGATCGGGAAAGGACATTACCTTTAATTGCAATATTCCAAGCTGATAGCCACACGATAATAGCCCCAAATATGTGGAATCCGACTATCAATTCCGGCAGCCCGGTGAAATATTGGATGTAGCCCAAGGCTCCTTGCGCTAAGGAGACTACGAGAAAGAGCTGGACAGATCGCCCCATCTCAGCCTTAGTTTCAGATACTTCACTTAAGTTAAGTGCAATAAGGAGGGCAAGAGTGATTCCCAAGAGAGCGATAACAAGATCGGCATGAATCCAGGACATCGTTCGCGCATCCAGGTTAAATCTCTCTGCCGCGCTATCTCCAGCATGAGGTCCGCTACCAGTCACAATTGTCCCTGCAGCGATAACGAGAATTGTAAAAATCAAATGTAATCGAGCTAATCGTTTACTTAATGGTTTGAGCGAATGTGAAGTTGGAACTCGTCCATGAATGCGTTGTCTAAGTGATAGGGCAGCTGCGATTAGGAGAATTGAAAGCAGGAAATGCGCAGCCACGGTTGCTGGATTCAAACCTGTAAGGACAGTAATGCCACCGAGCACACCTTGTGCCAAAATGCCAATAATTTGGATTGCGCCTAGAAGTATCCATCGCGACTTAACCTCCTTTGAATTGCCATTTTTTAGAATCGCTAGCATTAAAAGAAGTGCGTTAATAAAAAGTACAAAAGTAAGTAGCCGATTTCCAAATTCGATCCATGCGTGAAGTGGCGCTTCCGGCTGGTCAGGGGTTGGGGTATATGAACCGGGGGTACATTCTGGCCAGGTTGAGCAGCCAAGACCTGAACCAGTTAATCGAACCGAAGCGCCGGTTACGACAATTGCAGATTGCGTGAAGACCATCGCTGAGGAGATAAATCTCAAGAATCGACTCGACGGAACCTTCAATTCGATGGCCATAGGCAGAGCCTACGAGGCTCGAGTGGCAGCGGTAGCCGATTTACGCAACAATTACGTTGTGAAAACAGCCACCCAATCTGGAGTCGATTTAAAGACCCGAGATTTAGTTGCGCGCACCATCTTGGAATCTGGCCCCTCGACTGCGGTCGCTCTGGCTAAGAGATTGAAGTTAACTCCTGCAGGTATCCGACGACATTTAGATTCCCTTATTGAAGATGGGATTTTAGAGGAGCGCGAACCTCACATTAGAAGCGCCAAACTCCGTGGCCGACCATCCAAAGTATTTGTATTAAGTGATCGAGGTCGAGAGAATTTCGAACATTCCTACGATGACTTGGCTGTTGCAGCGCTTCGATATCTAGAGGATCAAGGTGGAGCCAATCTTGTAAACGGCTTTGCAAAATATCGCGCAGATGAGATGTATCGGAAGGCTGAAGGTAATTCCAAAAAAGGCAGCCAACTTAACTTTGAAGATAAGGCAGCAGCGCTTTCTAAATTCTTAACTGATGAAGGCTATGCGGCAAGTACACATAAACGCGGCGTAGGAATCGAACTCTGCCAGCACCATTGCCCAATTGCACACGTCGCTGCTGTCTATCCACAACTATGCGAAGAAGAAACGAAAGCTTTCTCAGAGATTCTTGGAACGCATGTCCAGAGATTGGCAACAATCGCACATGGAGATGGCGTTTGTACAACATTTATTCCAAATAAGAATTTCGCCAATTCCAAATTGCAAGGACTTAGATCTAAGAAAAAATCAATCCCAAGTAGAAAAGGGTAACGACGATGAGCCAAACAACGCATCCCGAACTAGAAGGTATTGGCAAGTATCAATACGGCTGGGCTGATAAAGATTTAGCAGGCGCCCAGAGCAAGCGTGGCCTAAATGAGGATGTTGTAAAGGATATTTCGTCTAAGAAGAATGAACCACAGTGGATGCTTGATCTCCGCCTTAAGGGCTTGAATCTTTTCGATAAAAAGCCATTACCTAATTGGGGTTCTGACTTAACTACAATCGATTTCGACAATATTAAATACTTTGTTCGTTCCACTGAGAAGCAGGCAAAATCATGGGAAGAGTTACCAGAAGATATTAAGAATACTTATGACAAGTTGGGTATTCCAGAAGCTGAAAGACAGCGGCTCGTCGCTGGCGTTGCAGCACAATATGAATCTGAAGTTGTTTATCACTCAATTCGTGAAGATCTTGAAGAGCAAGGCGTTATATTCCTAGATACCGACACTGGCTTACGTGAGCATGAAGAGCTCTTTAAAGAGTATTTCGGAACAGTAATTCCAGTTGGTGATAACAAGTTTGCTGCTTTGAATACAGCAGTTTGGTCAGGTGGATCATTTATATATGTTCCTAAAGGTGTACATGTAGAGATTCCGCTACAGGCTTATTTCCGAATTAATACAGAGAATATGGGCCAATTTGAAAGAACTCTAATAATTGCTGACGAGGGTTCATATGTACATTATGTAGAAGGTTGCACAGCCCCAATCTATTCTTCAGATTCACTGCATTCAGCAGTTGTCGAAATCATTGTGAAGAAAAATGCGCGTGTTCGTTATACGACGATTCAGAACTGGTCTAACAATGTTTACAACTTGGTAACTAAACGAGCAACATGTGCAGAAGGTGCCACCATGGAGTGGATTGATGGAAATATCGGCTCCAAAGTGACTATGAAGTACCCAGCAGTATTCATGATGGGACCTCATGCAAAAGGAGAGACTCTTTCAATCGCATTCGCAGGAGAAGGACAACATCAAGATGCTGGCGCAAAAATGGTTCACGCAGCTCCCTTTACTTCTTCAACTATCGTTTCAAAATCTGTTGCTAGAGGCGGTGGAAGAACTTCGTATCGCGGCTTAGTACAAATTCAAGAAGGCGCTCATCACTCCAAGAGCACCGTCAAATGCGATGCACTTCTCGTCGACACAATTTCTAGATCCGATACCTATCCATACGTCGATGTTCGAGAAGATGATGTTTCAATGGGCCACGAAGCTACCGTTTCCAAGGTAAGCGATGATCAACTTTTCTATTTGATGTCACGTGGATTAACTGAAGATGAGGCAATGGCGATGATTGTTCGCGGATTCATTGAACCAATCGCACGTGAACTCCCAATGGAATATGCCCTTGAGTTAAATCGTTTGATTGAGCTCCAAATGGAAGGCGCGGTGGGTTAATGTCACTTCCAACGAATTACTTAACACCGACTGGTCGTGAAGAGGCTTGGCGTTTCACACCTTTGAAGCGCTTGGGCGGACTACATGAATCAACTACTTCAGTCTTAGATCGTGTATCAATAGATTTAGTTGGAGCGCCCCGTCCAGGTTTTTCAATTAGCCAGGTTCCGGCTGATCAAATTGCTCCGCTCTCAAAGAGCGACGATGCCGTAGTGCAACGACTGCGTGCCGAAGTAAAGACTGTGACACACCTTAAGATTGAAAATGAAGCTGTGATTAGCGAGCCTATTTTCTTGAAACGGAGCGCTAAAGGCGAAACAGAATTTTCTCGTTCAGTCATCACGGTGGGCGCACATAGTAAAGCGACCGTCATCGTCGAAAACGCAGGCAGCTCAATTCTTGGCGAAGAGATTGAAATTAAGTTGGAAGCCGGCGCTCAATTCACTTTTATCACTTTGCAAGAATGGGATGAAAACGCAGTCCATTTAGGAAGACATCACGCAATCGTTGGCCGGGACGCTACATTCAATTCAATCACAGTCACGATTGGTGGCTCTCTCGTAAGACTTCTTCCAACAGTTGAATATTCAGATCAGGGTGGCAACGCAGAGTTGCTCGGACTTTACTTTGCTACCGATGACCAACATCTAGAACACCGAGTTCATGTCGAACATGGAATTCCTAATGGCAAGTCAAGAGTCACTTATAAAGGAATTCTTGCTGGCGAAGCTGCCCGCACAGTTTGGATCGGTGATGTATTTATTCGAGGAAATGCCGAAGGAACAGATACCTACGAGCTAAACAAGAATCTACTTTTAACAGATGGCGCAAGAGCTGACTCAGTTCCCAATTTAGAGATTGAAACCGGTGAAATTGTTGGCGCTGGCCATGCAAGCACAACTGGAAGATTTGATGATGAACAGCTTTTCTATCTAATGTCTCGCGGAATTCCGATGGCCGAAGCGCGCCGACTAGTCACACGGGGATTCTTTGGCGAAATCATTTCAAAAATTGGAAATGAGGAAGTTGAAGAGCGATTAATGAAGCGAGTAGATCAACAGCTTGCGAAGGTGGGCGCATAGATGACAACATCAATTCAGCTCACTGACTTGACGCCAGGTAAACCGATGAAGGTTTCGGTCGGAAGTAAAGAAGCATGCGTAGTTAGAGTTGGCAGCGAAGTATTTGCAGTTTCTGATATGTGTAGCCACGCAGAAGCTTCTTTATCCGAAGGTGAAGTTACTGAATACAAAATTGAATGCTGGCTCCACGGCGCAGAATTCGATTTACGTACCGGCGAGGCACTTACTCCGCCAGCAACCGAGCCATTGGAAATCTTCTCCATCGTAACTGATGGAAATACCGTAACTATTTCAGAGAATGATAAGAACTAACTAAGGAGAATATGGTGTCAACATTAGAGATTAAGAATCTACAAGTAGGCGTTGAAACAGAATCTGGAACCACCGAAATTCTCCGTGGCGTTGATCTGACAATTAAGTCAGGCGAAGTACATGCCATCATGGGACCTAATGGATCTGGTAAATCAACGTTGGCATATTCAATTGCAGGTCATCCGAAGTACACCATCACCGGTGGCAGCGTTACGCTTGATGGCGCAGATGTCCTTGAAATGAGCGTTGACGAGCGAGCCAAAGCGGGTCTCTTCCTTGCAATGCAATATCCAGTTGAAGTTCCGGGTGTCTCCGTAGCAAATTTCTTGCGAACTGCAGCAACTGCGCTAAGAGGCGAGGCGCCTAAAGTACGGACTTGGGTCGGCGAAGTAAAAGATGCCATGTCTAAACTCGCAATGGATCAATCATTTGCCGAACGAAATGTAAATGAAGGTTTTTCTGGAGGCGAGAAAAAGCGTCACGAAATTCTTCAAATGGAACTACTTAAGCCAAAGATTGCCATTCTTGATGAAACTGATTCAGGCTTAGATGTAGATGCGCTCCGAATTGTCTCTGAGGGAGTAAATCGCGTTAAGGCCGAACAGAATCTTGGCATTATGTTGATTACGCATTACACAAGAATTTTGCGTTATATCAAACCCGATTTCGTTCATGTTTTCGCTGGTGGCAAAATTGTTGAAGAGGGTGGACCTGAGCTAGCTGAGCGACTCGAAGAAAAGGGCTATGCAGAATACGTTAAGGCTTAGTAGTGAAAAAAGTGCTTGATGTATCTCTCATAAAATCAGATTTTCCGATCTTTAATCGCAAGATCAGAGATAACCAGAAACTGATTTATCTTGATAGCGCCGCTACTTCTCAGAAACCCGAAGTAGTTGTAAATGCGGAGAGAGATTTTTACTTCGAGCACAATGCGGCTGCGCATCGTGGGGCACATCAGCTAGCTGAAGAAGCAACGGAGCTATTTGAAGAATCCAGAGGTACCGTCGCAAAGTTTCTTGGAGCACTAGATCAAAATGAAATAGTTTTCACGAAATCGGCTACTGAAGGTATCAACTTGGTTGCATATTCTCTCAGTAACGCTCAGCCTGGATCGAAATTCCATATAGAAGCAGATCAAGAAATTCTGGTCTCGGAGATGGAGCATCATGCCAATCTAGTTCCTTGGCAGGAATTAGCTCGGCGAACAGGTGCAAAGCTACGTTGGTTCAAGGTAACTGATGAAGGAAGACTCGATTTAACAAATATAGATCAATTAATTAACAGCAATACTAAGGTCATAGCGCTGACCCAGCAATCAAATGTACTCGGAACAATAAATAACTTAAACGATATTGCAACGAAAGCTAAATCAGTCGGAGCCCTCTTTCTAATCGATGCCTGTCAATCTGTTCCGCATTTTCAAGTTGATGTTACGAAACTCAATTGCGATTTCTTAGTATTTTCTGGCCACAAAGCACTAGGACCAACCGGAGTTGGAGTTCTTTGGGGTAGAAAAGAACTATTAGATGAGATGCCACCGTTCTTAACGGGAGGCTCCATGATTGAGACTGTTACTATGGAGAAATCCACATACTTGGATGCACCAAAACGATTTGAAGCTGGTGTTCCAAATATGGCGCAAGTTGTTGGGCTAGCCGCAGCTCTTAACTATTTAAAAAAGATCGGCATCGAAAACATTCACAATCATGAATTAAGCCTTACCGAGAAGGCGCTGGACGGACTCTCTAAGATTAAAGGACTATCAATCATCGGCCCAAGGGATTTACTTGATAGAGGAGCAGTAATTTCATTCACAGTTGATGGAATACATCCTCACGATATTGGCCAAGCCTTAGATCAATATGGAATTGCAGTTCGCACTGGTCATCATTGCGCCTGGCCATTAATGAGGAGATTTAATTCAGCGGCGACAACTCGAGCTTCTTTCTATTTGTATAACGATTTAACTGATGTAGATGCCCTACTAGATGGCGTTGAGCGAGCCATTGAATTCTTTAGAGGGAAATAGGATTTACGGGGATGGAACTAGATAATCTTTATCAAGAAGTGATTCTAGATCATTACAAACGACCAAAAAATAAGGAATTGAAAGCAAATCCTACGATTCAAGTCCATCACGTGAATACAAGTTGTGGTGATGAAATAACTCTTAACTTGAAATTGACAGGGGATATCATCGAAAACGTATCTTGGACTGGAGTAGGTTGTTCGATATCGCAAGCAAGCACTTCAGTTATGTCGGAATTACTTAATGGAAAAAAATCTTCGGAAGCTCTATTGCTCGTAGAGGAATTCCAAAGAATGCTACAGAGCAAAGGAACTGACCAAGGAGATGAAACTAGGTTGGAAGATGGCGTGGCCTTTGCTGGGGTCGCTAAATTCCCAGCACGTGTAAAATGCGCCTTACTTGGCTGGATGGCATTTAAAGATGCAGTTTCACAAGCGCTAGAGAGGAAAAATCAATGACAAGCAAAGCATCGCTTGCTGATGTAACCGAAGCAATGAAGGATGTAATTGACCCTGAACTCGGTATTAATGTTGTTGATTTGGGATTGATTTACGATGTAGCCGTTGATGATGAAAACATAGCTACTCTTGATATGACGTTAACTTCCGCTGCCTGTCCGTTACAGGACGTAATTGAGGATCAAACAAGATCTGTTTTGCAAGATTTGGTTAAAGATGTTCGAATAAATTGGGTCTGGATGCCACCTTGGGGTCCAAATAAGATTACCGATGATGGCAGAGAGCAACTTCGCGCAATCGGATTCACAGTTTAACTCCGCTTCAAAACTGCCGTAAGGTTAAGGCGTGTCTCAACACGCAATGTGGATGTCGCTGCGCTCCTTAACTTCTGATCAATCGGTAAAAGAGCAAAAACTCAAATCCGGAACTGTCTCCCGAATCGTTACCTATGCAAAACCATATAAACGTTCGATATTTCTCTTCCTGATAACGGTGGTTATTGATGCTCTATTAGTAGTTGCATCGCCTCTGATTTTGAAGAAACTCATCGATGAGGGAGTAATTCCTGGAGATTCAAAATTAGTGACTCAGATGGCGCTCTTGGTCGGACTTGTTGCAGTGGCTGATGCGATCACTAGTCTTATCAGCCGCTGGTTCTCATCTCGAATCGGGGAAGGCTTAATCTACGATCTGCGCTCCGAAGTTTTTGGGCATGTGCAAAAACAATCTATTGCTTTCTTTACCAGAACTCAGACTGGCGCCCTGATATCTAGAATCAATTCGGATGTGATTGGAGCTCAACAAGCTTTTACTAGCACGTTATCAGGACTCGTTAGTAACGTACTGACACTTCTATTGGTTGCAGGTGCGATGTTTGCGCTTTCATGGCAAATCACGGTTTTATCTCTCCTACTTCTTCCAATATTTCTTCTTCCCACAAGGTGGGTGGGAAGAAAATTACAGGGTTTAACCCGAGATTCATTTGGCGTGAATGCAGAAATGTCAACGACTATGACAGAACGATTTAATGTTGCTGGGGCGCTCTTGGTAAATCTCTATGGAGACTTCGAAAAAGAAAAGAGAGATTTTGCTTCTAGAGCCAGAAGAGTTGCTGATATTGGAATCTCAATTGCCTTACTCCAACGCTTCTTTTTCATTATGTTAACTTCGATTGCAGCGATAGCGACGGCTTTGGCATACGGGGTCGGTGGCAATTTGGCTGTCTCTAAAGAGATAACTCTTGGAACGCTGCTTGCGATTACCACTTTACTTGTACGTCTATACGGGCCACTAACTGCGCTATCGAATATTCGGGTAGACGTTATGACGGCATTAGTATCCTTCGAAAGAGTTTTCGAGGTGCTTGATCTAGAGCCTATGGTCACTGATCGAGCGAATTCGATCGATTTACCAAATTCGCCATTAACTATTACTTTTGAGAATGTTCATTTTTCGTATCCGACTGCAAATGAAATCTCGTTAGCTTCACTGGAATCAGCAGCCCGGGAGGAACTAGTTGATACAGGGGAGATAATCAAAGGTATTTCCTTTGAGATTCCCGCCGGCCAAATGACAGCTTTAGTCGGCTATTCAGGCTCAGGGAAAACCTCAATAGGAAATCTAATTCCGCGACTTTACGATGTCTCTAAAGGATCCATAAAGATCAACGGTCGTGATGTTAGAGATTACAGAATTTCTTCACTGCGGAAAGCTATTGGAGTCGTATCTCAAGATTCTCATATGTTTCATGAGTCGATATCTTCAAATTTACGATATGCAAATCCAGATGCAAGCGAAGCAGATCTAGTAGAAGCGTGTAAATCGGCACAGATATGGGATTTTGTTCGAAATCTTCCTAATGGTCTAAATACCATAGTTGGAGATAAAGGTCATCGCTTATCAGGAGGCGAAAAACAACGCTTAGCAATTGCCAGATTGCTCTTAAAGTCTCCGCGAATTGTGATTTTAGATGAGGCGACGGCACATTTAGATTCTGAGAATGAGGCACTGGTTCAAGCCGCATTAAATAGCGCGCTGCGGAACCGAACAAGTTTAGTTATCGCACATCGGCTTTCAACGATTCATAACGCTGATCAAATAATCGTCCTTGACTCTGGAAAGATTATTGAAAAGGGTAATCACGAGGATTTGATTAGGCTACAGGGCGCTTACGCCGATCTTTATAACCGGCAAGTTTCATCGCTTCAGTAGGATATTAAGATTTCGAGCGGAACTCTTCTCGCAGAATTAAAAACCAACCAAAAATTACGAAAAGCGCGAAGAGTAACCACTGAACCGTGTAAGCCAAATGTGGACCATCGCTTAGTTCAGGCAGAGGCGCCGGAAATTCTGGATCAATATCTTTGTTGGATGCACTAATTAGATCTATGTAAAAAGGCTCCGTCTCTAATCCTTCACTGTTATTCCACTTCTGAAGTGTGAGGGTTCCATCTGCATTTGGAAGGGCAAAGACCGTCCCGGAAATTCCCTTTTCAATCTCGCCGTATCTCGCTCTTCCAAGGATTGTTACTTCCTCTATACCAACCTTTGAAACCTTAGGAGGAGTTTTCGCATCTGGACCCGGTTCGACCCAACCTCGATCTATCCAATAATTTCTCCCTGCATCAGAAATGAAAAGCGTTACCACTCCAAAGCCGTATTGACCATTGTTATATCTATTTCTAATCAAGATTTCCCTCTGCTGATCGAATCTTCCTTTAAGTTCAATTAGACGCCATGCAATTGCATCCTTACCCAATTCGGGAATCTCACTCTCGGTAAGAGTAGATCTATCTAGGTTTGCTTCGATCAGAGAATTGAAACTACTTCTTGCTTGATGTCTATCGTATTGCCAATCTGCAGCTCTAAGACAGATTCCTATAAAAACGATTGCAAGGAGAGTTACTCCCAATATTTTCTTCATCTACCTATTTCGCGTCGACGATTTAGTAGAAGTTTAGTTTCCCCTTTAATCGTCTCTCTGCCAGCATTTGCAACAATTACCGATATGTATGGAAGTGTTACTGCGCCAATCAAGAAGAACCATCGATATGGACTTGGCGTAAAAACTGCCAAGAGAAAGCAGGCAGTTCTAATCATCATGGAGTAAAAATACTTTCGTTGGCGGGCAGGAATATCTTCAGATAATGCCGATTGCGCCTCGGTTATTTTGTGAACTTCTGGGTTCTCCCGCATAAGGCAACGCTAGATGTATTCCTGTAATCCCGCATTTCATGCTCGGATTTGGATGGCGATGATTTCGCGGGTAGCCTCTCCCTATTGGTCATACGGCCAAGATGAAGTGGAGCTAGCCGCTCCCACCTCCCTCACTTTAAGTGAGATGGTCAAGGCAGATTTTTCTGTGTTGCGCGGCGCTCACTCATCCGAATTTTGAAAGGGATAGTTATCAGCGCAATTGAGCCAAGAATCAATGATCGGATTCGCGTAGCGGAAGTTCGTTTGATTGGCGCAGCAGGAGAGCAAGTTGGAGTTGTAGCAACAGATGTTGCATTAAAGCTGGCAGAAGAAGCCGGTTTTGATCTTGTTGAGATTGCTCCAGAAGCACAACCTCCTGTATGCAAGATTATGGATTTCGGCAAGTACAAATATGAAATTGCTCAAAAAGCTCGCGAAGCTCGTCAAAATCAAACTCACATCGTTGTAAAAGAAATACGAATGGGCTTGAAAATCGAGAATCACGATTATGAGACAAAGCGGAATCACATTGAGAAGTTCTTGCTTAGTGGCGACAAAGTTAAGGTAACTGTTCAATTCAAAGGTCGTGAACAGACTAGACCGGAAATGGGATTCCGACTTTTGCAGCGACTTGCTGAAGACGTTGCAAATTCTGGATTCGTTGAATTCTCTCCGAAGCGAGAGGGAAGGAGCATGACGATGGTGCTCGGTCCACTTAAGAAGAAGAGCGAAGCGGTAGCTGAGGCTAAGCGAAAAGCTGCAGCTGTAAAAAACGAAGCAAAGTAATTCAAGTAAGGATAAGGAGCAGAAATGCCAAAGATGAAGACACATAGCGGAGCGAAGAAAACCTTCCGCGTTACCGGCTCAGGGAAAGTTATGCATGAAAGAGCAGGTAAACGTCACTTGCTTGAACGCAAATCATCCAGAGTGACACGCCGTCTCTCCAAGGATGCAACTGCAAATGATCGCAATTCATTCTCTGCCAAGCGTTTGCTTGGTTTGAAGTAAGGGAGGCTAGGAAATGGCTAGAGTAAAACGCGGAGTTCACGCAGCAAAGAAGCGTCGAACCGTTCTAGAACGCGCTAGCGGTTATCGTGGCCAACGTTCACGTCTTTTCACAAAGGCGAAAGAACAAGTTACACATTCGATGATTTATGCATTTAATGATCGTAAAGATAAGAAAGGCGATTTCCGCCAACTTTGGATTACTCGCATTAATGCAGCTGCGCGTGAAAATGGCATCACGTACAACCGTTTGATCCAAGGGCTAAAAAGCGCTGGTGTAGAAGTTGATCGACGCGTGCTCTCAGATCTTGCAACAAACGATCCGAAAGCATTTGCTCAACTCGCGGAATTGGCTAAGAAAAACGTAAAGGTTTCCTAAACGTGATCACGAGCCTTCACTCGCCCCATGTTGAGGCGGTGAAGGCTCTGCTTGGTTCTAGAGGAAATAAAGAGCGAAGGCAATCGAGCCGTTATGTAATCGAGGGCGCTCAAAACATTAATTCAGCTCTCTCTAGCGTTCCCGATCTTGTCGAAAAAATCTATTTCACTGCCGATAATCGCGAAAAGATAAATTCTCCATCTTGGACTGGTGAGTTAATTGAAGTTGCTCCAAATGTGATGAAGGCGATGTCAGATACGGTTACACCACAGGGACTTATTGCTGTTGCAAAAATGTCAGATCTGCGAATATCAGATTTAAAAAATCAACAACCGAAAAATCCGAAAATTGCATACTTTTGGGAGATACAAGATCCCGGTAACGCAGGTACAGTCATCAGGGCAGCTGATGCTTTCGGATTCGATGCCGTTATCTTCTCCAATAATTCTGTGGATGCTTACAGTCCAAAAGTGGTCAGATCTACTGCAGGATCATTTTGGAACATTCCACTATTTGAAGATGTTTCGGAAGCTCAGATATTGGAGCTTTCGAATGATTTGAAACTAGACCTTTTTGCTACATATTCAGAGGCGGATCTTTCATTAAAAGATGCTGCGCAATCATCTAGAGATAAAGGTTCGATCTGGATATTCGGTAATGAAGCTCGCGGGATTCCCGATGCCGTATTTTCGAAGCTGAATCCGAAGAAGGTGGCAATTCCGATGAGTGGTGGCACAGAGAGCCTGAATTTGGCCACTGCCGCTTCGGTTGTTATGTATGCCGTGGCTAACGCATAAATAGCTCAATCTTTAAATACAAAGTTAGTAGAATCCGCAGGTGTCCTCAGAGCTGGTCAATCCTGCAGATATAGAGAGTTTCAAAACTCAAGCGATATCGGCAATCAAAGCTTGTAAGAATCTTGATGAATTAAAAGAAGTCAGAATTGCTCACGTAGGAGATAAATCTCCTATCGCGAAAGCAAATCAAGCGCTGGGTCAGGTCCCGATTGAATCAAGAGCTTCACTTGGCAAAACAATAGGCACTGCACGAGCTAATATTAATCAAGCCTATGCAGACCATGAGAAGCTTCTAATTTCTCAACGTGACAGCGTGGCACTTTTGCAGGAAAAAGTAGATGTATCGCTTGCCCCGAGGAGAAAACCAAATGGTGCACTTCACCCATTAACCTCTTTGAGACATGAAATTGAAGATCTCTTTCTCGGAATTGGTTACCAAGTTGCTGAAGGTCCAGAACTCGAATCGGGATGGCTTAACTTTGATGCATTAAATATTCCGGAAGATCATCCAGCCAGAACTATGCAAGACACTTTCTTTGTTGAACCTTTGAAAGCAAACTTAGTATTGCGAACTCACACTTCGCCAGTACAGATTCGTACAATGCTTGAAAACAAACCGCCAATTTATGTAATTTGCCCGGGGCGTACCTATAGATCTGATGATCTCGATGCAACACATACTCCAGTCTTTAACCAAGTTGAAGGCCTGGTTATTGATCGCGGAATAACGATGGCGCACCTGAAAGGCACTTTGGACTTTTTCGCTTCGCGGATTTTTGGAAGTGAAGTTAAAACTCGAATTCGTCCCTCCTATTTCCCCTTCACGGAACCGAGCGCTGAAGTAGATTTCTACTTCAATGGAAGGTGGATTGAGTGGGGCGGTTGCGGTTTAGTAAATCCAAAAGTTCTCAGAGCTTGCGGAATCGACGATAAGGAATTTTCTGGTTTTGCATTTGGGATGGGACTAGAGCGAACTTTGATGGTTCGAAATGGAATCACCGATATGCATGACATAGTTGAAGGCGATATTAGATTTTCGAAGCAGTTTGGAACTGGCGCGAGATGAAGCTACCTCTATCCTGGATTCAGGAATTCGTGACAATTCCAAAGACGATCACCACAGAGAAAATCGTGGCGGCCTTCGTGCGAGTTGGATTCGAAGTCGAAGATGTCATTAATCCGGCAGATTCAATCTCTGGGCCTATCAAGGTTGGTACCGTTAAAAGTATCGAAGAACTTGCAGGACATAAGAAGCCAATCAGATATGTAGGGCTAGATTTAAATGAAAAGAGTCTTCGTTACGTAATTTGCGGAGCCACAAATTTCAAAGTTGGAGATCAAGTCGTAGTAGCTCTTCCAGGGGCGATCCTTCCTGGCGGATTCGCAATTTCAGCAAGAGAAACTTATGGCAAATTGAGCAACGGCATGATTTGCTCCTCTAGAGAGCTTGATCTGAGCGACGAACATAATGGAATTATTGTTTTAAAGGGGAAATTTAAGAATGGCAGCGATGCGCTAACTGCGCTGAATGCAAACGACCCGATCTTTGACGTGTCAATTAACCCAGATCGCGGTTACGCGATGTCGGTACGTGGACTTTCTCGTGAACTTGCCATGTCACTAAAACTTCCATTTAAAGATATTGACTTTAAGAAGATTGAAAATACCCTATCTCGCAAGGTTAAGGCGCGCGCTGGCAAGAAAATTCAAGTTGAAATTGTAGATAAAACTGGCGCAGATCAAATCTGGGTTCGAACTTTAAGCGGATATGACGTGACAGCACCATCACCAAGTTGGATGGTTAATCGCTTGAATCAATGTGGAGTGCGTTCCATCTCCCTTGCAGTCGACATAACAAATTACGTAATGTTGGAATTAGGTCAACCATTACATGCCTTTGACGCAGGGAAGATAAGCGAGAAACTGTTGGTTCAAAGAGCAGGTAAGTTTCGCGAGCTAACAACTCTAGATGGACAGAAGCGCAAACTTTCACCTGATGATTTACTTATCGCAGATGGAAAGAATCCGTTAGCGCTCGCTGGAATAATGGGCGGTCAAGATAGTGAGATATCAGAATCAACCACCGGAATTGCGCTAGAAGCTACTCATTTCTTCTCCAATGCCATTGCTCAGAATTCGCGTCGCCATATGCTTTCATCCGAAGCCTCTCGAAGATTTGAGCGAGGCGTCGATCCCGCACTCGCGAAAGTTGCATCGGCTCGGGCCACCCAGTTGCTGATGGATTTAGGTGGCGCCACTTACGTTGGTTCGACTACCAAGGGCGTCGTTGCAAAATTTCCTACGATAACTTTGTATCCAAAAGAGATATCGCGGTTAGTCGGAACTGAATATTCCCCAACAGAAGTAAATAAGGCGCTCATCGCAATCGGATGCAGAGTTACCAAGGGGCAAGGCTCATGGAAGATTTCGCCACCAACTTGGCGAGCCGATTTAGAGAATTCGGCGGATTTGGCTGAAGAAGTTGCGAGGTTCTTTGGATATGACCGCATTCCATCGGTTCTTCCTAATGTTAAACAAGATGGAAAATCTGGATTGTCTTATCTGCAGAAACGCAGGCGGTCGCTATCTATTTCCCTTGCCAATCGTGGTTTTACCGAAGTTCATAACTATCCATTTACAAACGAAAAGCAGATAGAACTTTTTGGTTTCACCGGAGATCGAGCCAAAGCGTTCCGAATCGCTAATCCAATATCGGATGAGTTTCCGCTGCTCCGCACACATCTATCGCCAGGATTACTAGCAGCCGCGAAGCGAAATATTGATAGAGGTGCAAAATCAGTCGCTTTATTTGAAAGCGGCTTAATTTTCAGAGATATTAAGAATTTGAAAGACTTTAAATTCGTTTCCACTAAGAAACGGCCATCAGTTAAGAAAATTGATGAGATTTATCAAAACGTTCCATTTCAATCTCTTCATATTGGCGCTGTCGTATCAGGAGAAATTGAGGAGTCTGGCTGGTGGGGTAAAGGTAGAGCCGGTTCTTGGGAAGACGCGGTCGAAATTACACATTCACTTTTGAGTGAGATAGTTGATGAATTTTCTGTAATCAATACAGAACTTCCACCTTGGCATCCGGGTCGGTGTGCGGAATTTAGGATTGGTGATAAACCAGTAGCACACGCTGGTGAAATTCATCCACGGATCTTGGAAGCGATGGGATTGCCGCCAAGGACTATCTTCTTTGCGATAGTTCTAGATGGTATTCCAGAACGTAATCAGGTTAAAGCAATACCGGTATCAACTATGCCGGCGGCGATTCAGGATATATCACTGTATGTGCCAAAAAATGTTCCGGCTTCAGAAGTGGCAAAAGCTTTGAAACTTGGCGCAGGTCCGTTGCTTGAAGAAATTTCGTTGTTTGATCGATTCGAAGCTGCTGATTCGCAAGAGGTGTCGCTCGCATTTACGTTGAAATTCCGGGCGGCAGGTAGAACATTAACGAGTGAAGAAGTTTCCGTGCTTCGAGAGAACGCCGGCCAATCAGCTACCGCCAAAGTGGGAGCTCGAATAAGAGGCTAGTGCATAAATATGCAAGAAATTGCATCTTTATGCATCCAGATATAGGCTCTGGCTATGCGGATTGGGATTGTCGGAGCAAGTGGCTATGCCGGTGGGGAACTACTTCGTTTGCTCGCAAATCATCCTGAATTTGAAGCCACTTACATCGCAGCTGGAAATAGTGCGGGCGAAGATGTGACTGCAGTTCACGGACATCTTTCAACTTATGCGGGGAGAAAATTCTCTCAAACAGATGTAGCAGAGCTATCAGAACTTGATTTGATATTTCTAGCGTTACCTCATGGCGAGTCAGGCAAAATAGTTGAAAGCATTAATAGATCCATACCGATAGTCGATCTCGGTGCAGATTATCGATTAAACAGTAAGGATAAGTGGGAGAAGTACTATGGCGGAAATTACGCCGGTAAATGGGTATATGGCCTACCGGAACTTCCAGGGCAGAGATCCCAGATTAAGAATGCAAAACGAATTGCCAATCCGGGTTGCTATGCAACCGCAATTAACTTGGCAGTAATTCCAGCATTGCAGCATAGATGTATTGAAGCTTCAGATATAACAGTTGTTGCCGCAAGTGGTACAACGGGAGCGGGAAGATCAAGCAAAGTATCGCTTAGTGCGAGTGAAGTAATGAACTCCTTAGTTTCCTATAAATTTGGAGGAGTACATCAACATACTCCAGAAATCGAAGAGGCATTAAGTGGATTGTCCGATTCGGAGGTAAAGATCTCCTTCACTCCGATTCTTGCTCCGATGCCTAGGGGAATATTGGCAACCGTTACCGCCAAATGTAATAGAAATGAAGATTTCATTAGAAATATTTATCATTCTCAGTACGAGGATGAAACCTTTATTCAAGTGTTGCCTCAAGGTCAGATGCCGGAAACTTCATCAGTTATTGGATCAAATTCCACACAGCTTCAAGTTGCAGTAGACGAACATACTTCTCGATTAATTGTTTCGGTTGCTATTGATAATTTGGGCAAAGGGGCAGCTGGGCAGGCGATACAAAATGCAAACTTAATCTGCGGTTTTCCTGAGGAACTCGGATTGTCAGTGCTGGGTATTGGACAATGAACCTACCTAAGGGATTTCTAGGCGCTGGAATAAGTGCTGGTTTAAAGAAAAGTGGCGCTAAAGATCTCGCCTTAATCGTAAATACCGGTCCCGACTATTTTTGTGCTGGGGTATTCACTTCAAATCAAGTGATTGCGGCGCCAGTTATCTGGACCCGTAATCATTTAACTAAAAATTCGGCGCGCGCTGTATTGATAAACAGCGGAGGTGCAAATGCCTGTACAGGCGAAGAAGGTTTGAAAGATACCGAAAAATCTGCCGAGAAGGTTGCGACTGAATTACAGATCTCAAAAGATGAAGTGGCAATCTGTTCAACTGGGATGATTGGCGTTAGATTGCAAATGGAAAAGCTGCTACCAGGAATTGAGGCAGCCGCAAAAGCGATAACTGAGAGTTCAGTTAATGATTGCGCGGAAGCAATAATGACAACAGATTCACAACCAAAAATTGCGGAATATCTTCTTGAAGATGGTGTTAAGTTTCTTGGGATTGCTAAAGGCGCTGGAATGCTCGCTCCATCCTTAGCAACCATGATTTCGGTAATTATGACCGACGCCGTGATAGATCCGAAATTTGGACAGAGGATCTTGGAAGAAGTGTGTGAAAAAACTTTCAATCGCATAGATTCAGATGGCTGTACCTCTACCAATGACACGGTTCTATTTTTGGCTTCCGGAGCATCGGGTGTGAGCATTGATAATGATGTTCTTTATAAAGGAATTTTTGAAATCAGCAAGAGGCTATCTCGGAAATTGATTGAAGATGCTGAAGGAAATACCAAAGTAATTGAAATTGAAGTTCGCAATGCTAGGAGCGAACGAGATGCTGTTGAAATTGGCAGATCCTGCGCTAGAAATAATCTTCTTAAATGCGCGATTAATGGCGAGGATCCCAACTGGGGACGCGTTTTGGCGGCAGTAGGAACAACAAGGGCTGTATTTGATCCACAAAATATTGATGTCACACTCAATGGCGTCATGGTTTGCCGAAAGAGCCAACCAGGCGACGATCGCGCTTTAGTAAATTTAAAGGGTAAAGAAGTTCATATATTGATTGATTTACATGCCGGAACCGAGCGCGCTTCAATACTAACTAACGATCTCTCTGCCGATTACGTTCACGAAAATGCGGCATATTCAACATGATCCTAATCAAATTGGGCGGTCATGCAATGGGTGAATCCTCTGAATGGGTTAATTCCATTAAATCGAAATGGCAATCCGGTGAGAGATTCGTTCTGGTACATGGCGGAGGCCCACAGATTGATGCCGCGCTAAAGAGTCAGAATATTTCTTCTGAGTTTAAAGATGGGCTAAGGGTCACTAGCCCTGATGCAATGCAAATAGTTGAGCAAACACTTACCGGAAACGTGCAACGAAGAATTGTTGATGAACTGCGGAGATTCGGCTTACCTGCCGTTGGAATCTCGGGTTCTGATGGTGAAACCCTAATGGCCGTTATCAAGAGTAATGGAGATTACGGATTAGTTGGAGATATAACATCAGTTGATTCGAAACTTTTGGTCACTTTGATTGGGGCTGGATACTTGCCCGTTATATCTCCAATCGCAACGAATTCAGAGGGTGAAGTACTTAATGTAAATGCCGATATCGCCGCAGGCGCCATCGCGGGCGCTCTTGGTGTCGATGAAATCATCTTTATGACAGATGTGTCAGGAATTTATTTGAATTGGCCAGATAAGGATTCCTTAATAGAGAAGATTTCAATTTCAGATCTGGAAAGTATGAGCTTTACCGAGGGAATGATTCCTAAAGTGGAGGCTGTTATTAATGCAATTCGAAGTGGAGCTGGATCGGCGCGAATCATCGATGGAAGGAACCCTCTAGCTTTTTCTATGGCTCTGGAGAAATCAGGCGGAACTTGGATTCAAAAATGAGATCTAAAGAATTGAAGAAGCGCTGGGAAAGCGCCATGCAATCTACTTACGCAACACCGGATTTACTCATTTCATCTGCAAAAGGAAGTCGTTTGAAAGATTCAGCCGGCATGGAATATCTAGATCTGCTGGGCGGAATTGCGACTAACGCCTTGGGTCATAATCACCCGAAAATAGTGAGCGCTGTTACCAAACAGATGAAAAGATTTAGCCATCTATCGAATATCTATGGTCATAAACCTGGAATCGAGCTTGCAGAGAAATTGATAAAGATGATTGGCGATGATTCGGCCCGCGTGTATTTCTGCAACTCCGGAACTGAGGCTGTTGAAGCGGCTATAAAACTCTCGCGGTTAACAGGAAGAAAAGAAATTATCTCAGCTAAGGGTTCTTTTCATGGCAGAACAATGGGTGCACTATCGTTAACTGCACAGCCGAGTAAACAGAGACCATTTCTTCCATTGCTTCCTAAAGTCAAGCATGTGGAATATGGAGATTTAAAGTCGCTTCGTAGAAAGATTTCAAAGAGAACAGCGATGGTAATTCTCGAACCCATTATGGGTGAGGCTGGAGTAGTAGTGCCGCCTTCGGGATATTTGAAGGCCGTCCGACAATTGTGTGACAAGTTCGGAGTACTGCTTGCCTTTGATTGCGTTCAAACTGGGATGGGGCGAACTGGAACCTGGTTCGGTTACGAAGATGATGGAATAAAACCAGACCTCATCACAATTGCTAAAGGTATCGGGGGCGGACTTCCACTAGGCGCCATGATTTCGATCGGCGTCGATAAAAACCTATTTCTACCTGGCAGTCATGGAAGTACATTTGGTGGTAATCCGATCGCTTGCGCTGCAGCTAATGCGGTAATAACTGAGATCTCAAGAAAAAATTACTTAATTTCCAATCGGAAAAAAGGTGAATTCTTTATTGAGAGCCTTAAAAAGTTGAATGGCGTTAAAGAAGCTAGAGGCAAAGGATTACTGATAGGAATAGAGCTATATAAACCTCAAGCGAAGATTATTGCCAAACGTCTTGAAAAATTGGGGTACCTAGTTAATGCGGTAAACGAAAATGTTCTCCGGCTGGCTCCTTCATATCTGATTACAGATTCGGAAATCAAGAAGTTTGTGCAGGCGCTAAAACTAGTTCTGGAGGGAGTCGATAATGACTAAATCACTTTCGAGCGCAGCAAGGAGAGCGTTGATGGTCTCGCTGATTAATAAAGGGTTGATTAAATCGCAAAGTGATTTAGTTAAGCAGTTAAGTAAGGCTGGAGTTAAAGTTACTCAGGCAACTGCAAGCCGGGATTTGGAAGAAGTCGGCGCCGTCAGAGGGCCAGATGTAAATGGTGAAGTTAGATATCAGATGCCAAGCGAGATATCGCCACTGAATCTTTCACCTAACCAGTTCAATAGACTTTCAGATAGTTTAATTTTGAAAATGGAGAGCAGTGGAAATCTAGTAGTAATAGGAACTCCGCCAGGTGCAGCTGCGATGATCGGAGGCTCTATTGATAGAGCGATTGCCAAATCTGATTTGAAGCAGGTTATCGGAACGATTGCTGGTGACGATACAGTCCTTGTGATCACTAGAAATAGTAAGGGCGGGGCGGCTGCAAAGAAAGAATTAAAAACGTTTTTTGATAAGAGTTTCTCAAATAGCAGGAAGATGGGTAAAAACTAATGGCACTTTGGGGCGGTAGGTTCACGGGCAAAATTGATGACGCAATGTTTCGATTATCAAAGAGTACCGATATTGATTGGGAGCTGGCGCCATATGACATTGCGGGATCTCTCGCTCACCTCGCCGAATTAGAGAAAGCAGAAATTATCAGCAAAGAAGTTGCTCTGAGGATTAGATCAGAGTTGCAGAACATGATGACTGAGGTGCTAAATAGTTCCCTTAGCCCAAAAGAGAATGATGAGGATGTTCATTCCGCACTTGAGCGTATTCTCTTGGAACGAGTCGGGCACGATGCTGGAAAGATTAGGGCGGGAAGATCTCGAAATGATCAAGTTGCTACTGATTTTAAGTTGTATCTACTTGATCATATGGCCGAGGTCGCTAGTGAAATAACTAAGCTAGCAAGCGCAATTCTTGTTCAGGCCGAAAAACATTTAAAGACTGTTGCGCCCGGATTTACTCATTTACAACATGCGCAACCTGTGACATTTGGACAAGAGTTAAGTAAGCATGCCTTCTCTCTCGAACGTGATTTAGATCGAATTGAAAAATGGTTTCAAAGAAGCAATCTCTCCCCATTAGGTGCAGGAGCACTCTCAGGCACCTCGCTGCCAATTTCACCGGAATCGACAGCAAAGAGTCTGGGATTTTCGGGAGCAACTCTAAATAGTATCGATGCGGTATCGGATCGCGATTTTGCAGCTGAGGCTCTCTTTATTCTTGCTCTTATCGGAGTGCATCTATCTCGCATCGGAGAAGAATGGACAATCTGGTCGACCTCAGAATTTGGTTGGGCAATATTGGACGATTCATTCGCTACTGGATCATCAATCATGCCGCAGAAAAAGAATCCAGATATTGCTGAACTTGCACGAGGAAAAGCAGGACCACTAATTGGAAACTTAGTTGGATTACTAACAACTCTCAAAGGTTTACCTTTTGCCTACAATCGCGACTTACAAGAAGATAAAGCGTTAGCATTCTCATCAATCAATCATCTTTTAACTTTACTTCCTGCAGTTACCGGCATGGTTGCTTCCACGAAATTTGATGTTGAGAAGATGCGTGCGGCTGCGCCGCTTGGTTTTAGCCTGGCAACAGAGATTGCAGATTATCTGGTACGAAAGGGAATTCCATTTCCTGAGGCACATGAAGCAGCTGGCAAATGTGTCCAGATTTCAGAAAAGCTCGGTAAAACACTAGAGCAGCTCTCTGATTCAGATTTCAAGAGCGCCCATCCAGAACTAGATGATTCAGTTCGTTCTGTGCTCACACTTGATAGCGCCATAAACGCTCGGTCTTCACTTAATGGAACTTCACCGAATTCAGTGTTGAATCAAATTAAGAGCGCTTCTGGTGACCTCGCCCGACATGAGAAATGGATATCCGACGCCGCGAAACGCTTTTCAGGCATGATGAGCCAATGACAAGCGCTCTGTTATCCGATCTTGAATGGCGCGGCTCAATCGCCCAAACCACAGATCGCAAAGAGTTGGCCAACTTTCTAGATGGTGATAGTCGAACTGTTTATCTAGGTATAGATCCAACGGCACCCAGCATTCACTTAGGGAATTTAGTTGCGCTTACAGTTCTTCGTCGCTTTCAGTTAGCAGGCCATAAACCGATTGCACTAGTTGGCGGAGCCACAGGTTTGGTGGGAGATCCAAGTGGTAGAAATTCAGAGCGGACCCTAAATGATGAGACAGTTGTTGCCCAATGGGTCGATCGGATTCATCATCAACTTGAAGGATTTCTTGATTTCAAAGGCGTGAACGCCGCAGTAATGGCTAATAACCTTGATTGGACTGCTCCTGTATCGGCTCTCCAATTCTTACGCGATATCGGAAAACATTTTTCCGTCAATCAGATGCTTGCAAAAGAATCGGTATCGGCACGTCTGGAATCAGGCGGAATTTCATACACTGAGTTTTCTTACCAGGTGTTACAAGCCTTTGACTTCCTTGAACTGAACCGTAGAAATGAATGCTCATTGCAAATCGGCGGCAGCGATCAATGGGGAAATATTGTTGCCGGAGTCGATTTGATTCGGCGAGTTGAAGGAAAGAGCGCTCACGCATTAACAATTCCTTTGATGACAAAGAGTGATGGTTCAAAGTTTGGCAAGACAGCTGCCGGTGCCGTTTGGCTAGATCCAGAGATGACTTCACCATTTGCATTTTTCCAATTTTTCTTAAACTCCGATGATCGCGATGTTGAGAAACTTCTAAAAGCTTTCTCTTTCAAATCCAAAGATGAACTTGGAGGATTGATCGAATCGTTGAAGACCAACCCTGGTGCAAGAGAAGCACATCGTGCACTTGCAAGAGAAGTAACAACGTTGATTCATGGTGAATCAGAAACGCAGAAAGTGGAAGAAGCAGCAAAGGCGCTCTTTGGACATGGAGATTTGCGAGAGCTTGATGCAAAAACTTTAGGTGGCGCACTTTCAGAATTGCCTAGAGTTGAATTAAGCAATTCATCTAATGTTCCATCTTGGGTTGATTTGATTACAACTGCGGGAGTTGTTGATTCCAAATCAGCAGCGCGGCGAATAATTAAAGAGGGCGGCGCTTATTTAAACAATATAAAAGTTACGACCGAGGATTTTGCGCCCTCAATAAATGATTTCATCCACGGTAAATACTTAGTGCTCCGCAAAGGAAAGCGAGATCTTGCTGCCGTTGAGATCAAATAATTTGCGCTAATTCTCAAGCATGACTATTCTTAGTCCTCCGCTACGAAATCGGACTTCAACACCAGGCCGAGTAGCGAATTCCCCAAGAAACCAACGGTTTTTGCTGGATTTGGGCTCCCTTCAGATCATGAAGGAGGCCAAAAAAGCCTTAAAAATAGGGCGATTTGACCGAATCTAGCTTGAGGCCTAAGTTTCTCCTTCTGCCTCCAAAAGGGGCAGAAAAGGTCGTGCCCTGCCAATGGTCGTAAGGCCAAGAATCGGTGCGCACCCGTACCTTGAGAACTCAACAGCGTGCCATAAGTCAATGCCAATTACCTCGATGAGGTATGGCTTAATTGCCATGCC